>Ga0233410_10000015_pt1 | contig 57468 bp, 104 predicted proteins | sample Na_anoxic_1_MG_FD_179869 | JGI IMG/M metagenome (GOLD analysis project Ga0233410, IMG submission 179869) | Seawater microbial communities from Saanich Inlet, British Columbia, Canada - Na_anoxic_1_MG | ecosystem: Environmental > Aquatic > Marine > Inlet | place: Canada: British Columbia...
ACTTCAACTAAAGCAAATTGAAGAACATAAACAAGTTGATGTGACAAATTCAAATAAATAATAAATTCGTTTATATAATAAATTCGGATGTATACGCAAAAACCGCAGGTTATGTGACATGTATATGTATTATATACATGTCACAGGAGCACACACACATGTACACACACACATACATGTGCATACATGTATTATGATACACGCAAGCGCACAGACGTACACACACACATTTAACAACCAATCACAGTTGACCAATATTAATAATAAAAATATGTATTACGAAGAAGAACTAAAGGATGGAATATTATGGTGTAGGACTACACCAACAGGTAAATGGAGACAGTGTAGTATGGAGACTATGAGTGAACGTATTGTAAGAATGAAAAAAGAAATTCACTATTTGAAATTACAAATAGAAAGCAATAAAGAAGAGTTGGATTCGTTAAGATAACCGACTCAAACAACAAACAATTTTAGTGTAATGATAATGGTCACTCCTTAGATATTAATTATAATGTTATTAATTATCTAAGGAGTGTTATTGTTTATATGTATAATGTTATCTTCATCTATATGTTAATGAATATCTTTATAATTAGTCATCTAGTAAAATGGATATGTGGGGAATGCATCCGTAAAACTGTTTTTACTTTCCAGTATGCCAGATTTCAAATCTCTATTGTAAAACTGTTTTTACTTTCTGATAAGGTAGAGTTGCGCCCAAACTCTCCCTAATGAGAATAGGGAAAGCGAAAATAAAAATTGACAACTCTCTCTTTATATGAGAGAACTTGATTTCACCCATAAATTAACACTAATAAACTAATTATTATGCAATTCCCTAACGTTACCCAAACATTACTCTCTGAAAACACAAAAATTTCTAAGGGTATTAAGACTAAAAATATTCGTACCTTTGGTATTCATTTAGCTCCTGCTGGATTATCAGGTTATCAAGTTTGTGCTCATGCATCGAAAGGTTGTGAAGAATCTTGCCTTAATACAAGTGGAAGAGGTGCGCAATCAAATGTGCAAATTGCGCGTATTAAGAAAACTAAAGCTTTGTTTGAACATAAAGCTGAGTTCATGGCTAAGTTGTTTAAAGAAGTATCTACAAAAATTAAGACTTCAAAAAGAACTGGTGTGCAAGTTTCATTCCGTTTCAATCTTACTTCTGATGTTATGTGGGAAAAGATTAAACATAATGGAAAGAACCTTTTCGAGACTTTTCCAGATGTTCAGTTTTATGATTATACAAAAAACTATAATCGTGCAATGGACTTTGTGAATAAGAGATTGCCTGAAAACTATCATATTACTTTCTCTCGTTCAGAGGAAAATGTAAGTCTCTGTGAAGCTGCATTGAAGTTTGGAGCTAACGTGGCTTATGTATTTATGAGTAAGCGGGGGGATAAACTTCCAGAAACTTATAAAGGTTATAAAGTTATTGATGGTGATGCTGATGATCTAAGATTCTTAGATGATGCAAACTGTATTGTTGGACTACGCTCAAAAGGTAAGGCTAACAAAGATGAAACTGGTTTCGCAATCCAACTTTAATAACACATTATTATGATTAACTATAAAGTTGTAGACGAAACTGGATTTACATTATTCTTTAATAATAAGAGTGGTATGGGTACGCCTTATCAACAAATGAAAAGGTATATAAGAAATACCACTAAAAAAGTGCGCTTGTATTATAAAGATATGTCTAGTGAATTTAATATGGGATGGAAGTTACAAGCTGTAATTAACGACAAATAATATGTCAACAGAATTAGCTTATACATATTTATCAGTAGCCGCTATCATGGTAGATAGAGGTTTTTCAATCCAAGAGATTAAAGTATTCTTACGGAGTAATAAAACATCTACTGGATATATTAAACAATCAAAAATCCCAACTAAGAAGTAATATGGAAAAGAAAGTAGTAAGAAATTTTTGGAAAGAACGTCAATCATCTGGTTGTGTAGATTTCATTGCACAAGTTACTAAAGAATATGGTGTTGATATTGCACATGATGTGAAAGCATATTATGTAATATGTTCCACCACCAAAACTAAACTTAAAGATTTAAAGGAAGGTAATAAAACATTTGGGGAAAGAGTAAAGAAGGTATTCAGACGTAGATATTTATACATTGATAAAGGTCATAATAATCAGTGGGATGAATATATAGATGCCATTGAGACAATTACTATGTCTAAGCAATGTTGGGAAATAAGTAAATGGAATTTAACAAGCCAAGTTGATCTTCCTAAAACAATTAAAGGAATAACTGGCATAACATTTGAATAATATTATGATTGAAAATACACATAAAGTAGGAGACAAGGTTCATGTAGATCATTATACATGTTTTAATGGGGATGGTATATCATTTAGTGGACATATTCTTGAATATGTTAAGGATGCTCCCAACTTTGTTATAATCAGAAGTGATGCAGATATTAAACTATATGTTGTTAATGTTGCAGACATTACATCTATGGAAAATACACATGGAACCTTTACAGATGTTGAGGAAGGTCAATTCTTCACATATATAGGGCGAATCTATCGTAAGGTTAATATGCATGAGGGTACTGCAATGGCATTATGTTTTATTGATGGAACTTTAAAACGCAGTTCTTCAAAAGGTAATCATTTACCTCCTGCAAATTACCTTGTTGAAATACGATGGGATTCAAAAGTTGATAAAGTATCTAATAATATCAGCGACTTGCTGGAAAACTAGCATTAGCTAGAAATTGTAAAACTGTTTTTACTTTCTGATAAGATAGTAACAAGCCAAGCTCAAAAGAGCTTTCCAAGCCAAGCTCGAAAGCGAGCATTCAAAACATATAAACACTATTAATAATAAATCATTATGAATAATAATACTAATACTCCATCCCTCACTGCTGAAAACATTCAAGAGAACATTGAAAATGCAAAAGGCTTTTATGTTAAAGCCGTTTGGAAGTCAGATGTTAAGCCTAAAGCTTCCCTTAAAGCACATAAGCTTGTTAAAATTACCTCTGCTGTATGTCGTGCTGGTGTAGATTATGCAAATCTTACTTCTGTAAAAGAAGGTATTGCATCTGGTGAGCGTGGTGAAGTTCAATCCCTTCCGTGGGGTGAGTGGTATAAGTTCCCTACTGTAATTACACATAAAGGTGCATTCTACTATCGCCTATATCCTACTAAGAATAAAGAGCAACGTCCTAATAGTAAGTTCTTTGTTGATGGTAAGCAAGTTGATAAAGAAACATTTGCAGAGTATCTAACTCCTAGTAATGCAAAGAAACTCATGCAACCTTCTGAACTTACATGTTTCACTGTTAAAGCAGAAAACATTACTGGTGTGGAAGACTTCGATCAATTTGAACTCTATGTAGATGACATTGTTGAAGAAACTCCAGTTGTTGAGGAGAAAGAATACTTAGTTGTGCTTTCTCAAGAAATTATTACTTCAATCAAAGTTAAAGCATCTTCACTTGATGAAGCTAATGATAAAGTAATGTCTGGTGAGTTTGATGATTCAAATGTTGATGATGTTACTGCCAAAGATTCTGAAATCATCAGCGAGCAATAAAACATATTTCATGCTCAGAGTAAACTGTAAATCTGACTGGTAGGAAAGACTACCTTTAACTTATAACAAATAGAAATTATACATATGTCAGGACTCAAATCATCTTCAAACTTCGATAATGCACCAATTAAGAGTGCAGTGCCTTCATTTACTATTAGTAAGTCTAAGTCTAAGCCTAAACAATTCATTATGCGTAAGGGTAAGGAAGTATATTCAACATCTGTTAAACTTAAACATTCAAACGAATATTAATATGACTCAACTACCATTGTATAAAGCTTCCCAACAAATAATGAGTATATGGGGGGAAGGTAAGGAAGCAAGCGTTTATTCACCTTCCCTTGGTCATAATATTAATATCCAAGCTATTCATGGATGGGATAAATCCACTATGAAGTATTGGGAAGAGTATCAGACTGAAGACTGGGAAGTGCAACATGATTTCATACTAGTGAGTGTGAAGATTGTAGATGTAAATGAGCAAACATCTATAGAAAAACTTGTTCTACCTAAACATACTAGCGTATCAATCGAATACACATAACCAATAATAACCTAATCATTGAATTGATTAGGTTTTTTGGGTGAATCCTATAAATATATTATCCCTATGTCTCAAATCACAAAATCTCGTATCATTAAAAGCATCCAAACTCGCGTTGAAGAATGTATTGTCCAAGCTGAAAAGTATTACAATAAGTCATTTGAACGTCCAAGAGCTATCATTTATAAAGAAAATGGTACATGTGGGGGATGGTCTAACTATAGTACAAGGGAACTGATGTTTCAGATTGATCTTATGCGTCTCAACTTTGATGAATATATGAATGTTATAATTCCCCATGAAGTTGCACACTGGGTTCAAGGTAGTTTATATCCTTATTCCACATCACATGGTCGTGAGTGGAAAAGTATAATGGTTAAATGTTTTAACCTTCCACCTGAAAGATGTCATTTCATGGATACTACACAAATCAAGTGTAAACAATATACAAGATTTGAATTGGATTGTTCATGTGGTCACGTCCATAATCTTACAAAACGCATATCTAAAGTTGTGCTTACTTCATCTACACGTTATCGCATATGTAGTTTATGCAAAACTCGCATCACTAAACATATGTTTAGAATGAGTGATGAATTTATCACATTTGCAGCAACTCTCTAACTCTCTATTAACCAATAACTTATATTAATAATATGAAAACACTCCAAGAAATTTATAACTTCATCATTCCTACAATCTTTGAAAAGAATGATCAATGTACCAGCCAAGGCGGCTCATGTGTATATGACAACAAATTGAAAGATAGTCAATGTTTAGTTGGACGCTGCATTCTTAAAGAACATAGAGGAACTGAGTATGAAGGGAGTGGACTTATACAAGTCACTGATTGGGATATGAAACATAATGAGACTGAGTATAAAGGTTCTCTAAAGGAAGCATTATTCAAGTCAGGTATTGATACAGATGACGAAGATGTATATTCCCTCCTTGAAAACTTTCAATCCTTTCATGATGATTATACTTCAGCAGGAGGTATGATGCTTAACTTTGATGAACCTCTTCATTTTGAGCAAGACATTGATTACCTAAAGACGATTGGTATCGAATTCAATCTTGATGTATCAATTGTTGATAAATGCATCATTGCTAATACAGATAAGTATAGTGATGCTCTTAAAGAAACTTTCACAAAGTAATAATATGTTGACTAATCTTACAGAAGAATTAAAAAATATCCAATTAGGTAGAGCCTATGGGTTTGAAGAAATGCAATTGGAAGACATAACACATTATAAATCTTACCTTAATAAGAAGATAGATCGATCAACATATGATGTGCATCTATGGAAATACAATGATCTCCTTCTTGCAGTTGTTAAGTGTAAAGAACCATACATTGAAGTATGTTATGATGTGGAAGAACTCATTGTTGCAGGTGTGACTTGGGTGGATTGTTTAAAACGTAACGGGGAATTTAACTAATATGAAAGATTTAATTATTGCATCCATCAAGAAATGGAAAGATAGCGATGATATTGGCATAATGACAAACATTGAGGTTGAGGGTGTATATATTTGTAAGTATTTAAGAAATGAATATGTAAGTAACCCAACCAATAGGGCACATTGTATGGTTCATGGATGACCTGCCGTTATTGTATCTACAGTTGTGGATACTGATGAAGAGATGAATGCTGATTATGAAGTCTTGAATAGTTTTCCATATCAAGCATATCAATATGCCATTCAATATGTTTGGCATAAACACAACCCAATTAAATTGGGGGGAGATAGTATGTACTTTTCCAACCTAAGAATTGAGAAAGGTAGAGAAAAGCTTATTAAGTTCTTTGAATCTCTTAATGAGGAAGAGTGGGATTATATTAAGAACGGAAGAAAGAAACTATTAAAGGATAGAACCGATGGAGAATAATATTATTAATAATCAAATGAGTCTGCAACAGATTCAAGATATCTTAAATGACCACACCAACATTATTACAATACATAATAGTAATGAGGAACTGTTCAAAACTATGCGAGCCAATGATCTAATGGTTTGTGTGAATTCAGGCTATATATATCTAGCAGATCTTGATCTAGATAATAAATATCCCATTGATGAATATAGAATTAGTTGGGGATTTACAACAATCAATGCTATTGAATCAGAAAGAAGAGATAGTTATAAACCATCAAGTGAACATTTTGTATTGGATAAGGAAGCAAGACAATGGAGAATGGTGTCAGGTGGGCATGATTGTGTATCATGTGGTGATATTGATATGGTATGGAAGGCAAACATTAAGAAAGTTGTCTTTGGTAGCTGGGAATTCACTAGGGATGATATTAATACCATGAAGCTTATGCATGATAGATTTGATATTAGTGTAGAAGACGAAGAACTGGAAGAACCCTCAACACATAGTGATGGATGCAATTGTACACATGATTGTAATTGTGACGATATACCTTTTTAAGATATGGAAAAACTAATAAAAGAAGTAAAGGAACGTATTAAGAATACACTTGATACATGGACTGATGGTACATATGCAATCATTCGGGATGAAGTATTAACTAAGGAGTTATCAGTTGCAGGTTGCCCCCTAGGTATAACGCAAGATACAAGGGAATCCATCTTTGAAAAGGGATGACCAGCCATGATTATTCCAGCAGTTGTTGGAATTATGGATATTTCATATGTATCAAGTAGTTATCAAAATGCTATACAAGATCTATGGGAAGATAAAGGGTATAATGAAAATGATACATATGATGATTTTACATATGATGAGTATTCATACTACTTCAGACTAACTACTCCAAAAGGTAGGGAACATCTACAAACATTCTTTGACTCCCTTACAGATGAAGAGTGGGTAACATTAATTAATACAAAGGAAAAATAGGAACTTTCAATTATTACTGAAAGTTTAGAAAGTTCAGGAAGTTTAGTAATAATTGGAAGTATAAATATATTAGGAAGTAATAGCAGGAAGCTATGTAGAAGCAGGGCTGGGAGTGTTTGGGTGGCTTAGTATTAATAAGAGATTCAAATGCTTTCTAGCCCTATAGAGAGAACGCAAAAGTAGACAGGTAATAAAGTAATGGAGAGAAATGAGAGAATTGAAGAATATGAAAAGGAAATTCGTACAGAAAAAGGAATTTCTGATGATGTAGTAATTGATGTACATGAAGTTGCAGAAATGCATAGAGATGTATTTGATGCATTCATTGGATGTTTACAAAAGATAAGTGCTATAAAAAGAACTTCAATTACAGATAGAAATGATGGAAAAGATTTTAATATACCTAGTTCAGATGTAGTTGTAACTGATACTAAACATGGAATTGGATTAGTTATGGTTGTTGATGAAGTGGAGTTTTTGGATGATACATGGGAAGTTACATGTGTAGCTACACACGGAACTACTTTTGAAGTATTAATATCATTGGAAGATGCAGTAATGACAAAGGATTCAGTAATTATACAGACTTATGGAGAACACACAGTTTCTTTTCAGTTAATAGAAGTATTAGATATTGCAGGAGTAAAGGATATTACAGAGGAAGATTGATATTATTTTGCCCTAGAATATATAATTGTCTAGAAATAATAAACTCGCCTGCCCTCAAAAACGTAGCTATACATAAATATCCCCTCAATATATGTATATTTTCGTTAATGAATAAGGTTGATAGGGAGTTTTTATTATATGATAGTTCCATATAGGAAGAAAGTTAGTAAACCCTAGGGAGAAAGTGCTTTTAACCTATATGGAATAAGATAATTAGTATTCTAGGGTATTATCAATAATTAAGAATTAGGGTATTAAATGGCATAAAAAGGTTACTAAGCAGGGGTTAATGTATTGAGTTTTGGTATTCCTCAATATACATTAACCCCTGTTTTTAATGAATCCTATATGGAATAAGGGAAAAACCAACCTTAAACCCCTAGGAAGAAATGGCTTTTCCAATCAATAATAATGTATTAATTAACAACCCAACCCTCAACAATACAATGATTAATAACACATCTATATACAATACAACAACTAATAAAACATTTATCTTGTATTCATCTATTAATAATGTAACATCGGGAAATATACATATGTAGGGAATGCATCGGTAAAACTGTTTTTACTTTTTGGTATGGTGAGAATCCCCTATTCCATGTAAAACTGTTTTTACTTTCTGATAAGGTAGAGATGGCAATAATGCCAGAGAAAATACATATTACCCTTATGATTATATCACCTTACAACCTGCCAAGTTCATCTATAAATAATGTTCACACATTTAACACATTAGGCATAGATGAAGATCTTATTATTACAATAGATCTTACTAATCAAATTATTCAAGCTGAACGAATCGACTTTATAGAAGATGAAAATGGTGATGGTGATTGGATTGGTGAAGTCATTCCAGTTACAGAAGAACTCTATGAAGAAATTGGTAGTAAGTTCTTATTCATCATTGGAGATGTTCAATATCACTTTGAAGAGTTTATGCCAAATAAAGGAAGACTACAATTTGTAGATGCAATCTTACCTCTCACTAATAAAGAACTTTTTCAATTAGTTGGTGGTGTGAAGTATGATGAAAAACTTCCTGCATTTGTTTACATTAACGAGAAACGTATTCTCACTGAAGTAACTGTTAAAGAGAAGTCATTACACTTTAAGAAGAACCAGAATGATGATTACTTCTTTATATTTGAAACATCTGAAAACATTGAAAACATGTTCTACAATCGTATTGATAAGAACCTAAGAATTCAACTTACAGATTATAAGGAAGGTAATAAAGCAGATCTAGACTTTACTATTAACTTCCTTTCACAAAAATCCCTCTAAACAACTTATTCCCCACTACATAATGTAGTGGGGTTTTTACCCTATAACTTATTACTTATATGAAAACTTATATTGAACCATTCACTGGCGAACAAGCAATTCAAGACTTCAATGTTTATGAATACAATGTTGATCATCTAATCATTACTATTGATTGGAGAAAGAAACATTATCATATTCAAGACTGGAATGATAAAACATATGAAAGTGTTAACTCAGTGGATTATGCAGAACTTCGTTTCAAACATGATGGTATTGTCTATGACTTTCCTACTATTGCTAAGAACTTTGTATGTATGAATAGAAATGCATACTGGGAAAGCTGGGATATACATAATATTCGTAAGGCTATTGAACTTAGTCCAGCTTGCATGATTAGTGAATTACCTAATAACTTCATGGAGAGATTAAGTCTTGGTAAGGTTATTAATAAGTCACACATTGATCTTGGTGATTATAACATTACTAAAGTTTGTACTACTGGTGATGAATTCTCTGAGTTATCAATACAGTTTACATACAACAATGAAAACATCATTATCGCCCATGATGAAGTTGTTGAATATGGATTAGTAGATGATATCATTATCATTTGTGCATATGGTAAGAACTATGCAATTCAATGCCTTTCATTTAACAATAACCCAATTAAATAATATGGAACTACCCAAAATTATAGAAATACTAGATATAGACTATGTATTAGTCGACACCTGTGGAACATTAGATACTAAACTATGGACATTAGATGAAAAGTGTTCAACTGATAATGTATATCATTACTCTTCAGTTATTAGTGATGTGCAATTGAATGGATACGAAAAACATTCTTCCTTGCGTTATATAAATATGGCTGATCTTCCTTTTCATCTTAAAGATGAATGGTATAACACTGTTAATAACTTCATTTCACCCAATTGGTTTGTTACATGTTTGAAAGGTTGTGCGGCTGTTATTGTTGATGGGAAGACTGCATCTTTGATTATGGTGGATAATACATATATATCATTCTATTATCATTGTATTACCATGCCTACTAGGATTAAGATTGATAGTATTAAAAATGTTCGTAGAGTGGATAAAGTAATTCATTTTACAGGTATGGCAGATGATGGAACTGTTGATAATTGGACATTCACACCTCTTAAACATGGCTTAACATAAGTTATACATATACATATCCAACGTACTAAACATATGTTGGATATGTATTTTTTTGACCTAGTAGTAAAACTGTTTTTACTTTTTGGTATGGAGATTCCAAGATCTCCCTTGGTAAAACTGTTTTTACTTTCTGATAAGATAGAGATGGCAATAATGCCAATAACAAAATACATATTACCCTTATGGATAACATTAATAACAAGACAGATCTTGCAAACCTTATTGCAGGACGTGACGACATTACATTTGATGATGCAATGGAAACTGTAGAAGAATGTCAGCAAGAAATTGATAGTCTGCTAGAGTCTGGTGCAGAACCATATGAATTGCATGATATGGCACAAGATGCTATTCAGAATACGTTAGGTCTTGAGCCTGACTACATGTTCATCTTCATTGACTTTTAACATTATGTTTGTGGAACATTTTCCAACAAGAAAGGATGCACAAAATGAAATAGAAAGATTATCTAAATGTTTGTATTTCAGACGTGAACTTAATAAGCCACGTTATAAAGTGCGCAAGGTAGTTCGTAAAGATGCATACTATCTACAAGTCCTAAACTAATAACTCAGCCCAATCATTAAATTGATTGGGCTTTTTGGGTGTAACCTATAAACATATTACCCTATGAAAACATATAAAGAAATAGCCAACCTTGTACTGCAAGGTATCATTGATAATAATACTCCTGCGCGTGATCCTGAATCAAAATCATGTTTCTATCGTTATGAAGATGCAGATGGTTGTAAGAATGCATGTCTTGTTGGTCGTCTCATTCTAGATGAATGTTATGATAAATCAATTGAAGATAAACCTGCATCATGGTTAAGTTATAAAAGTGATGGTGAAGAAGACTTTAAACAAGTTCTACGCAATAGTGGTATTGATGTTGATGATAACATTATTACTGATATCTTAGATGAACTACAAGATTTCCATGATGTTAGTGAAGATACAATTGTGTATAGTAGAGAAAGACTTTCTCAACTTGCACAAGTCTTTACTAAACAACGTACATTCTTCACTAGAGATACAAAAGGCAATGACAAGGTTATTGTAGTTGAGTTTGATAGATCTTTATTGAACGAGATTTCTAAGAAACATCTTAACCTTTCTAACTTAGACTGGAGCCAATTTTAATATGTGCATGTTCGATAAAATAAGATCCCTTGTGGAAAAAGTTGAAGCTGGTCAATACGATGACTACTTTGTACAGGAAGATGAGAAATCAATATTCCTCAACAACTGTGCTGAATATCAGACTGACTATGATCTTAAACTTTCCATAGAGGAAACTGCTGAATATACAGGAGCTGATCTTAATACTAATTCATTCTATGTTAATACTATTGTACCACGTATGAATGAAGCTGGTGTGGTAATTATGAACTTCCTCCTTACTCATTATGTTTCTGATTAAGTTTATTAATGATCCCTCCAAGTTCATACGCATCTTTAATGGTTACGAAGAAAGTAATCGCACTGATGCACTGAAGTATGATACTTGGGGGGAAGCATTCTATGTTATTGCTAAGATACATATGGATGAAACAAATGAATGGCAGTTTGATATGTTGGAGGTTTTCGAATCTACAGTAGATTGATGTTAACATCTACAATGCCCTAAATATTATTTTTGATTGAATATTGTTTTCGATTAAATCTCATAAACCTTTTCGTGGGGAAAAACGTAGGTATATTGTCTTGGTGCGCTATACATAATAACATGATGTTATTGATGTGTGAGTGATACATATCACTTCAGCACTAGACAATATACCTTTTCTTCTCTCCCATATACAATTTTTTAATAGGGGTATTAAACATGGTGGAAGCCACTGGAAGATACATATTCTTCCAGTGGCTTTTTTGTATTCTATTATAGTCTCCATACCAAAAAGTAAAAACAGTTTTACGTTGACCTATCTCGTACCTCCTCCTAATGATATCATTCCAAGATATAGCAAGTGATATCATTCCAAGATATAGCAAGTGATATCAATAGATGTTATAATCATCAACAAGTAATACATTATACATATATACATTATACATATATACATACATTAATCATTAGTAACCTTATCAACTTAGTAATCATTAGTAACCTTATCAACTTAGTAATCATTAGTAACCTTATCAACTTAGTAAGGTATAGAATGTAAAACTGTTTTTACTTTTAACTATTCGCGCATGTGTGTGCATGTGTGCGCGCATTTTTAATAACCTGCCATAATGTAAAACTGTTTTTACTTTCTGATACATTAGTGATACGGAAACGATCACGAAAAACATTTCTCCACTATGAGGAAAGCGGTTCTTGCTAGTAGTCAAAATTGACCAGTGTAAAACTGTTTTTACTTTCTGATAAAGTAGTGATACGGAAATGATCGACAATGAATCGTTTGCGAACCATAAAAACATTATGTCTAAAGAAAATAAAGAAGTTGCAGTTGAAGTTGAAGTTCCAGTCGTTGCAGTTAAAAAGCAATATGCGGTGACTTGTTCACAAGCCACTAAGGAGATTCTTGATACCATCAAGAAAGATCACGATTTGCGTGGATCTGGTGAAGTGTTGGAAAACTTGATCGCTCTTGCTGAAAAGCATCCAGTCGATTTCAAAGCTCTTACGGAAGCAATGAACTCAAACCGTGTTAAAGCGGTCAAGGAGGCTAAAGACGATAAAACCTTGATTGCTGCGGCAGCTCTCATGGGAATGACTGTAGAGGCTCTTAAAGAGCTTCGAGCTGCCAACACGCAAAAAGCGAAAGAGAATCCACCAGTCGCCTCTAAGTAGTCTAACAATTCCCTAGCTGAGAAATCAGCTAGGGAATTTTTTTTTTGTGCTACTATGTAAAACTGTTTTTACTTTTGTGTATGGAGGTAAATCGGTTATGCATATTTCTGAGCACGTAAAACTGTTTTTACTTTCTGATAAGATAAGCATACCATGAATTATAAGACATTAACCAAATTGATATTCATCGCCTTTGGGCGGTGCAAGCTGCATCATGTAGAAGAATACATTGTAGATCAAACAGCGTTCAAAGAGTCTGGCAAGAGCTGGATTCAATACTGCATAGATCGAACAATCAATGAATAAGTTAGAAAGCTTATTCATTGTTATAGGATTAATCTCCACACTTTTGGTGTGGGGATTGACCTTTATCAGAATGTAATTCTGTTTTTACTTTCTGATAAAGTAGCAATATGGAAACTATAAAGAACTTCCTTATTGCTACTATCATTGTCGCCTTGCTCTTGTGGGCTGGCAGTGATGGCCAGAACAGTCCAGTCGGTCTGATTGAAAGACTGGATTTTGATGTCGATGCTGCTGCATACGACACTATGCAAAGACTTAATAACCTTAATAACCTAATAAAATGAGAATATTCCACTTTGTTCAGACAATTAGACTCAATGAGGATAGTGATCCTTTATTGAATCATGATATAGGGGCAATGATTTGTCCACAGATTCCTTCTAATAAGGAGGCTATTTCATATAGAGACGGCTACATTTTAGAATGGGTAAGGATAATTGACCTGCCCCCAAGACTCAGACAACACTTCGTTAGTGTATTTCTTGAGTGATACACTAACACACATCCACTCTCTAACACCTTCATATGTTAGAGAGTGGATTTCTACATAGTGTTAGAGTTAGGAATTGTATTATATAGAAAGGGAATTTTAGACCCCCCACCTACCATGCCAAATAATAATTTAAAAAAAATATTTTTCTAAAAATCGTAAACCTTTTTCCCTACTTTTTTTCGTTCCTAAGTTCTTCTTCCCTAATTTTTGATAAACTGGCAAAGGTATCTTCAGCAGTATAGAGTTCTGGTATATCGGTTAATTTGGTTAACCAAACATCTTCCCAGTTAATACCTAAACAATAATCAAAAAACTCTATAGGGTCTATAGGTTTCATATAGTCTTCTCTTCGTATCCTTATTCTAGGATCTCTTATGTCCAAGTCTGATATAGATATTTTTGAGATTACACCAACTCCTGCTGTCTTCCCCCGCTTGGGTATATGGTATTCTTTTGTAACCCTCACTTTCCCATTAATCACATCAATTAGGAACCATAGGTTTTGTCTCATATGAAATTTTGCATACCAATTATTTTTATCATATTTATATCCTTCATAGCCACCAACACAACAATCCCCCTTGTGAGTCTTCCTGTGCCTTTTAACTACTTCAATATAATCTGCCACCAGTCCATCGTCTATCATGTCCCTAGTCTACCCAAGGAGGTCGGAAAGTCAACCTTTTTCCCCTCTTTTTCTTGCCCCCTCCCCCCATTAATACTAAATACCTTTATGAAAAGTTTTCGAGAATTTGTTAATATCAAACTCATCAATGAGGTCAAACTCACTAAGAATAATGTGAAGACTTATTTTAGGGTTTATAGGGACGAGAAGTTGGATGATGTTGGTGCAAAGGATTCTCTAAAGGAAGTATCTAAAATTTTTGACGCTTTTAATAAACGTCAAGCCTCTCTCCGCAAGAAGGATATATTTGGATATAATAATGAAGCAGAATTAATGTCTGCTCTCAAGAAGATCCCCAATGCATTATCAGATATTGGGGACTCTGAACTTATCTTGGATGACGAAGATGTGTTAATGTATCATGTGAAGTCTCATGAGGGTGCTGTGCGTCTTGCACATGGTAAGGATGCAGGTTGTTACGGTAAGTGGTGTATTGCTCATGAGAAGCTTGGGCGTGATGGATTTCCAATGGGGGTTCAATTCTTTAAAGATTATAATGAGGATTCAGATATCTTCTTCGTTCTTAATAAAGAAGATGGGGATAAGGATGCTATTGTTAGGGATAGGGAAACAGGTGTGTTCACCATCTTTGATAAAAATGATGACACCCCTAATAGATATTTATTCCAACTTAAATATCCATCCATCGCAAAACATTTTGGGGAATCTTTGAAAGATTTTGAAATTAGCGAAACAGATATGGATGGAATTATTAAAATTAAGTCTGGTGAGTATAACGATGTAGAGTATCGGGCAATCAATGAATATGTATATATCAATGATAGAGAAGGTAGAATTGCAAACGAGACTGAACTTGATGGTAAATATTCCATTGAACGAAAACTTCACGATATTGATAATGGGAATAAATATGATGAATATGTTTGGTATAATGAGCAAGGGGAAGCCTATAAACATGCTGCTGATGAACAGGGTACTACATTGACTAGGTGGGAGGATCAAGGTACTAAGGTGGAGGTCATGTATCTTGCTTCTGGAGCAATAGGTAGTCGTCTATCATCACTCATAGCAGGAAGTGATGGAGATGGAACAAAATTTCATTCTATTGATGATGAACCTGCCAACCATGAATATGCAAGTCGTAATGGGGATGTTCATTCTAGTTGGTATAAGAATGGATTACTACATAGGGATGGGGGAAGACCTTCTGCTATATATCTAGATAATGTTTCAGGTGTTGAGGAAATGTCATGGAAGAAGAATGGAAATTTTTATAGAGATGGAGATAAGCCAACCAAAGTTATTACTTATCATATGGATGGATATAGTGAACTGCAATGGCACGGACCCGATAATAAGGTTATTCGAAGAGAAACAGAAAACCTATAAACACTAAATACCTTTATGAAGAAGTTCATCAGTTTTGTAGTAGAAAAGAAGAAGTTTGGAAAGAGGAAAGATATTATACCCCTTTTCAAGTTCCCTATGTTTTCTGTATATGGAGATCGTAACCTTTCAGATGAGGAAGTCAATGATATTCTCGCTGATGAAGAGAAATATAAAACCCTCTTTGCAAAGGCAAGAACTGCTATTGGTAAACTTGGATTCACTAAGATGCACGCCAACGTAGTTCTCAAAAACCTTTCAGAGAGTGTTAATAGGCTTACAGGTAAGAAGAATGGTGTTGGTGGATATGCATCAAGGAATGGTAAGTACATGACCCTAGCTACTAACCACCTTCACCTAGATGAGAATATGATGAAGTCAGTAGAAGTTATTGTTCATGAATGGGCACACCTCTGGATGTTTAATAATAGTAAGTCGTTTAAGGAAGCTGTGAAGGAGGTGTTTGAGAAAGTCTTTGGGGGTCATTATAGTGAAACTAAATATAAAGAAGGAGATGAGCATGATGCAGAATCATTTTCTGATAAAGATAGAAAGTTTGAAAACTTCTATAATAGTATTCTTGGTGATGAGATGACTACAAAGATCTACGATAATCTTATGTATGTTGCTGTGCAAGCCTTTGCAACTAATGCTGATGCTCTTTGGGATGCATCTGACTTTGAAAGTTCGCCTTCTATCATATCGCAGGAAGAATTTGATGCCCTTGATGTGGTAAAACTTAAAGAGCTTGTCGTTCAGCAATTGGATCAATCTTTTAAAGAGTTTAATAGGAAGTTTGATGCAGAGATGCGAGGAAAAAGATACGCTCCTAAAAATGATGTTCCTTGGGAATTACCTAATCTTACAGTGGAAACTATGAAGACTGATGGTGATCCTGATATGAATAAGATCGTTAATGATATTGTAGAGAACCTACATTATGTTATTGGTAATGTTGTAGGTGATTCTGAAAGCCATAAGCAGGATGCGAAATGGGCAGAGAATGATGGAGAGGAATATCCTCCAATTGATGTAGATGATATCATGACTACTCAGATGCAGGATAACTCTGCATACAGAGGTGCGTATGGCGATAACATATATAATCTACAATACGCCATGTATCATTCCTATAGAGATGCATGGGCGAAATATGATGCTATTGAAAACAACTCTGATCCATATAAAACCAAAAAGAAAGGTCATCTTGCAAAACTTTACGATTGGCAAGGGGGAGGATATGGTCTATCTAACTCAGATGAATTTTGGGCAACTGCCATTGATTCATTTATTAAGATGAAACCTGCCTATAAGAAAGAGATCATTAAGTTGATGCGACAACGATAATACTAAATACCTTTATGAAAAGTTTTAGGAATTTCTTGCTAGAGAAACATCTACCTTCAGAAGTATATCATGCGACTGGGCTGGATGTGATTGCACGTATATTGAAGACAGGGGAAATAATGTTATCCCCTTCTGTTGGTATGGATAATAGGCACGATGAAGATTATTATCTAAGTGTGTCACGCACTCCCCACAATTCTTTTCGTACTAATAAACCTGTAATGATTATGGATGGTACTGCTATCTCTCAGCGTTATAAAGTCTCTCCAATTAATTACTGGTCTAACACCTCTAGGAATAATCCAAATGGAGCTGGCAGCGAAGCAGAGGAGCGAATCCTTTCTAATAATAATACAATCCCCAATGGCTTTATCAAGGAGATTCATTTTATGGAGGAACAGAAAATGTATGATCCTCGATACGCTGCGATTGCAAATATTTTTAAAGACAGTAAGATTCCTGTATATGTATATAAGGCACGAAGTGCTTTCAAGAATTTGAATAAAGAGAAGGCAGCTCTTATGAGTTCAGATGAAGTACCTCAAAGAGATGACCAATCTAAGAATGATGAAAAGATGTTATCCAAGATTGAATCTGATTATGATGCTCCCATGTTGCAGAAGAAACTGCTTCAGATCATTAAAGATATAAAACAGAACCTTTCTAATATAACTCAGTACGACCTCGACAAATGGTTATCTCAAAGTCATGGTGTTGTTATTGATATGTCTCAATCGCGTGATCCTGATTCAAGAGCTGTGATGAAATCATATCTTCAAACCCTTCGTAGATCTCCTCACAAAGATTTGGCATCGCTTGTTAAGGATGTTAAGAGTCAATACGACTGGAGTTACTAATAAAAAAGCCCGATTAATTAATCGGGCTTTTTTTATTTATTCTAATACGGTTGTCGCCCCTTCTTGGTCTACTTGTATTAAGCGATACTCGCATCCATGATCATGTTCTTTCAGTTTGTATATCTCGTAATCCGCTTGGGCTTCTGTGAGAATATCCCAGTCCAATTCATCGCTCCAAATTCCTTCGGACCATTCTTCATATCTATATTGTAGGTAGTATTTTGTATTACTCATAATCTTTTATCGGTTGTAGATCGCTTGCATTACATACATAAACATCACCATCTGTTCCTGCGTCTCTAATGGAATGTTCCCCTGCTTTGTTTAGATAAATTGTTTCCCCTTGGTTTGTATATAGAACTAAATTTGATCCTCGTTGATATACATCTCCGTTTTTAACTTTTATATTGTCTTTCATACATTGCTTTTAAATAATCCCAAACACCTTTTCTATCTTCTTTAGTGGCTTCTCCCTTCATCATGGATGTTGCCTTCTTTAATATCTCTTCCTGCTCCCTGTGGTATTTATCTTTCAATACACGTTCCCAAGCCCTTCCACAGAATTCGCAGGTGTCATGACTTTTTCTCAATGGAGAAAAACTGCATTCACACATCCACATTGGTTTATCGTAAATTTTCATTACTTTATTTTTCTGTTTGGATGTAAAGAGAAGTGTGTAATTACCAATTTTGCATTCTTTGCATAGTATTCCGCCCACCCTTTAGATATTATACTATCTTCAATACGATTATTAATCCCATCTATAGTAGTAATTTCAATGTCATTGATATCAACACCTACAATATCAATATAATCTCCCACCATTTTCGGGAACCCATGTGGTCCTGCTAAATAAACTTGGGCTGTACTTGGATCAACAGGGATATTCGTATAGGGACATATAATCATAGGCGATTGTTCAAATTGTTCTTTCTTGAATTGTTGTTTTATGTCTGATATTTCGGATCTCATTGCGTTCATAACACTATCCTCTCTACATTTCGCCTGTTGCTCTTTGCGAACCTCTGGACTGATTTCACCCTCTACTACGAGAGGTATAGTTTTTGCATAGGAAAAGTCTATATTAGTGCCATCCGTTCTATATAATTGAAAGTGTGGATATAGATTACCTCTACCCCATTCTATACTATCATGTATTTCTATGTTGATGTGATCTACTCCTGTACCAACCTTATCTAATGCGTTTGGATGATAATACAGTAGAGCTAATACATGTGCCTTATCATCTTCACTTATAGTACACCCATCATCGTACTTATATAGGATATCTTTAAAGAACATTTTCATGGCTTTTTTTGTAGGGTATACTCGACCGTTTAATTCTACTCTCATGTTTGTTGATCGTTTCCGCACAGTCTATCTACATAGAATGATACTTGACTTGTATTCAGTTTAGTTCCTCCTTCTCCTTCATCTTCACCACCCCATACCAGTGTGAAATCTTCCACTTTACAATGGGCAATTACTTTAACTTCTGCATCAGGGTTGAAGCCATACAATTTGTTTATTAGTTGTTCTACTGTCATATTCTATTTTCCAATACCTCTCCTAAGCATGTTCCTCCATTATAGAACATTGTTGTGAATTCGTAAACCCCTTCTTCAACTTGTCGCACTTCAGTGATATCCATATATTCATCTTCCTTGGCATCCAACTTATATACCACGTTTTTAATGATTACATATTCCTCATAATATTCATCCAGAATTGCTTCTTGTATCGCTTCTTCTTCATAATCAACATCTTCTTTTTCCCACTCCAATTTGTGTTTAGTTGCAAACTCTCTTGGTGTAAGTTTAGTGGATGTAATCCTACCTTTCCATATTTCCATTCTACTCATATTAATTTTCTTTTATTACATAATCTCCTGAAATGACTACCTTTTTATCCTCGTTATCCACGAACGAGGCTAACCCCTGTTCGTAGTATGGGTCGGTTACATCATGCCAGTATTTGATTGTGTTTCCACTACCACCAGCACAAAACATAACATCATATGTTTTCGTAATCACTGCCCCCTTTGGAGGGTCTATTGGTCTTGTTGGTATGTGTGGCATTATTCTTCTAATATTTTAAGTTTTTCTGTGAATAGTAATGCTTTTCGTGCTTTCATTAATGCATTACCTAAATGATTTTCGCCTCTACCCCTAGCATCCCTAGCTTGAATTGGCGAACCTTTATGGTCAGGATTTTCCACTCTTGCATCATACAACTGAGAATAGAATGAATTAATATCCACTCCCCAAAAATCATCTCCCCAATGATTGACTTCTCGTAGTTCCCTTGTACCAGTTTCGATAAGCTTCTCACTAATGTCTGGATTTCTAAAGAATTTCTCTCTAACAATGTTTTCCATAACACTTACTTTAACTCTACCCCAATCTTCCCTTAGAGGACATGTTTGTCCCCATCGTTTAACTTGAGCAGGAGTCATTGCAAATACTTCTCTGTAAAGAGCATCTCCAAACTTTGGACTGTATGCATATTCAAGAGGAAGCTTCCCCCACATATATGCATGTTCACTCGTAATCCAACTTCTTCCCATGTATCTGAAGTGGTTACTACAGATGTGGAAGTTGGAAAGGTATCTATGTTCTTCAAAGAAACCATTGACAAATTCATCTGTCACTTCATAGTATTCTTTGGGGCTTGTGTATATTGTTGTATCTAACATTATTTATATTTTTTATAGTTTGTTAAGTATTCTCCTAGTTCTTCTGTGGAATGCCATGTCCAATCACATTCAGGACATTGTAGATGTGTGGAATTAAAAGATCCGTTCGGTAACACAACTATTTCAGTCTTTAATATGAATTCGGAAATAGAAGCTCCACACGACATACATTCTGGCGGCTTCTTTCTCTCTACCCTTGGTCGATTACTGCTGCGTGGTCTTCTCTTCTCGCTCATGACAGGATCATAGCCAAGACTGCGCCAATAGCAAGAAGAAACGGTAGAGCAATGAAGATATTTTTTCGAATTCTCATTCTCCTAAACTCCCTAGCGATTTCATTGGTCATGTCTATAGCCAATATATCTTCTGATATTTCATGCGTCCAATCATCTTCCAACTTTCGAACACCTTCAGTCACTTGGTGTCGTTCAATTTTAATATCTATATTGTCCATTTAGCTCTGGTGTATATTTCCAACTATTAATGGTTCGCCATCATTACCACCCAACCTATTAGTTAACCTGAATGCAGGATCATTATCTTCAGTGTCGTATGTATAACGTACTTCGATTGGATTTTCATCTTCTCTATCATATGTAATGATATCTCCAATATAAATCATATTATCCTCCTTATCAAGTTTCCCTGTAGAATTTTCATAAATGTTATCTTTATGGTTGATCAACTCACACAATACTTGGTCAGTTCCACAAGCAAGTATTATTGAAGCAGTTGTGGTGTTTTCTACTATATATCTTTTTTCTGAAGGACTCCACACTCGTATTGTCCCCCATCTGTCATTATGTCTCATTATTTTAAGTGGCTTGTTGGGTTAATAAATTTATCGTGTAGATTCTTAGACAATGGCGAACCATATCCCCGAACATTTGTAATATCCATAACCACATAATCTGAAGTTATCTCTCCCTTATGTAGGACACTGTTGTGTAGTGTGATTGATCCTGAAGTGTATACATCTTTCTCCACACTTCTAGTTATAGAACCTTGAGCTTCATATTCTTCTCCAAAATCTTTAAGGCTCCACATATAATTTTTTCTAACTTTCAACTTTCGCCCTAGTGTTGGGTGGAATGTTACATATCCCATCTCTTTCCTTATAACTCTTTTGAAGCTTCTTTTATCTCTGTTTGTCATTATAATACACTATCTACGATCCCATACTTAACAGATTCCTCTGCGTCCATGTATGTATCTCTATCCATTGAAGTTTTTGTTGCTTTTAATGTCTTACCGCAGTTCTTTGAAAGAATCTTAGTAAGTCTATCATTCAACTTATACATAAATCCAATTGTGCGCTCCACATCAGCAGCAGTTCCCTGTGCTCCACCCGATACTTGGTGTACCATAACATGCGCGTTCGGTAGACATGCCCTGCTACCCTTTGAACCATTACTAAGGATCATTGCGCCCATTGATGCACAGATGCCCATACAGACAGTGTGGATGGGTGTAGTCCTTTTAATAAGATCCATTGTATCCATGATGGCAAGTCCTGCTGTTACAGAACCACCACCAGTATTAACATACATCTGAATTGGTTTGTCTGGATCTTGCATCTGTAGGAATAGAAGCTGTGCAACAATTGCATTAGCCATTCCATCTTCAACTTGTCCTTGAACCATAATGATTCTGTCTTTCATCAAGCGAGAATAGATATCATAAGCTCTTTCTCCTTGTCCGTCATTTTCGATTACCGTTGGTATCATGTAGTTATTCATGTTAAAAATATTCCTCCTAAAATTATTAGTGTGATAGCCACTAAGGACACTAAGCCTTTCAGAGCATCCATATTACCATTCCATGCGTATTGTTTATTTTGTTTCATATTATTTTATAAATTTGTCCCACACTTCTTCATAACTCTTATCAAATATAATTCCATTGACTGGTTTTGTTGGTTTGATGCGAAGAACTAATGGAGGTTCCATTTCTTCTGGAGTCCTATCACTCTTTACACTATTAAGTAGTCTTTCACAAGTTACCATATTTTCCCATGTATTTGGTCCACCTCTAGAAGTGGGAATAACGTGATCAATGCTTAATTCATGTTTAGATAATCTCTTTCCTGTATAAGCACATGTATAGTTATCTCTTTCCCAAATATTCTTTTTGGATGGAAACATTATTTTCTTGAAAGGAATAGTTTCGCAGTTAACATTGATTACAATCTTTGGAATAATGAATACCCCATGAGGAGTGTTTATGTAGTTTTCGTCAGATCTTGGTGTTAATTTCTTCCACTCTTCAATATTTTTATACATTGTGAAGTCGGAAAGTTCTCCATTCTCCTCTGTAATTCTGCAAGGTACTGCCCCTCCACTAAAAAGAGCGGGAATCACTGATTTCCACTCTGTTACTGCCAACGGCATCCAATTTTTATTAAGCTTTAATATTTTATATGTACTGCCTTCTTTCAACCCTTTACTAAATTGGTTATGTCTTTTGTTCAGTGTTTTCATATTCTTTGATTTTCTCTCCTAACTCTTTGCCAGAATATCCCTCCTTCATCAATTTGTCAACGATTATCTTCCGCTTTACTCTTAATTCTCTGTTTTTTGCAATATTCCCTTCGATTTCATGCATCTGCATCTCCATTTCGTGATGATTAACCATCCAAGTGTAAGGAAATCCACAATCTTTATCTTCAGTTCCGTGTTTAGTTAGATATTCAAGCAGTCTCATGTACTGGGGACGCTTTTTATTACGAATTCTATCACTTGCACGAATGTTATCTAAGGAATACATAGAAGGTTTAGACAGGTCCCAGTCTAATATGAACTTGAATAGATCTTCTTCTGAGTCGAAACCTCTAGAAATCTTGGTATGATCCAATCTAAGTATCTGACAGATATCTTCTGGATCAGTAGACATACAAATTCTATGAGTATTTCCATCACTAGCCTTATATAATTCATAAAGTCCATGATGTGTGAACGTCATATTGTAACGACGAGCTACTTTTCCAATCATATTTCCCAAATCACCATTGTCATAGAACAATTTTGTTGTTGCCCACTCATGATAAGGTGTTTTGATGAAGTCGATCTGTAAGTCTTGGTCTTTTCCCCAAGGCGTATGGATCATTTTACCGTTCTTTACATGTCTTTTCAACCCTAATGCTTCAACTAAGTTGATATTAGGGTGTGAATAATACACATCTAAGTCGCCATGATCCTCTTTATCTAAGATGCCTTTAGGAAACCACACTTCTGTACATCCTACATCTTCCAATAATTGTTTTATTTCAACCTGTGTTGCTGCAAGTTCTTCATTAGAGAATCTTCTTACTGTGATTCCTAGTGGCAATAATGCTCGTCCTCCCATAATTTTTATTTTTTATTGTTTTGATTAATCTCGTCGTTACCTGTTCTGCATCGAAATCTCCTTCATTATAATTATATTCGGTTAAGAAATCGTGTATGATACTGGTTGTAATATCTAAGTGTCGTTTAAGCTTTCTCATATTTTTTATTCTATGACATAAGCTATAACTAGACTGGAACCCTTCTCTTATAAGAAAATGTTCTAAATATTTTTCTAGTCTATCATCCCTCAACATAATGGTTGGTTGAAGTCGGTGACTTGATATGTTGGTTGAAATAGAGATGGTTTTGTTAGGTGTTCACGATATGTTGGTTCTTCTTGTTTCGGTTCTCTATCTGGAGTAACCTTCTTAAAAACTAAGTCAAGATGGTCAGCAATCATTTCTGCCTGCCTTTTATCTATATTAATTTCTCCATCTTTCCATGATAATTCTATAAAGCCCTGTAACCAGTAGCAAAATTCTCTTTCTGTCATAATTTATTTATCTCCATATTCGTGTTGAATTTCCATCCATTCAGATTTCCCCATGATGATAGATTTCAATTCTGTTTCTTCAAAATTTTCCAGATTTCTATCATCTTCCACCCAAATAAATTCATCTTTTGATACGGGAAATGATGGAGAAAAACTGGTTTGTGTCATCATTTCACAATACAATACAAACTCAATTTTATATCTATTTTCTCCAATGGTGTCCGTGACACGCATTTTATCAATTCTATATTTACCAACAAAACTATTTGAAATAGTTTTTAGATTTTGTAATGTGTTCTCGACACTAAATTCTTGACTGCTCATGCGTGGTGTTTGTATAATAAGATTTTCAGTTTGTTCTGTTAATATTTTTAGCTGCGTCATCACCCTCTTGAAATGACTACTATCTTTAATCTTGGAGGAATCTTCGCAAAGTGAGGGTATTGAATCTATAATAAACATTAATCTACCACATATTCAAGATTGAAATGTTCTGCCACTGACTGAAATAATTCCATCACCATTGTATCTGCGTCAGAACCTTCTTCATGTTGAACTCTATCTTCCCATCGTCCACCAATAGTGTTGATTTCGTTAATAGCAGTGCCGAATACAATCTTATCTGCATCAGTTTTAAGCTTCTCGTATGTAATAGTAAATGCAGTAATATCTACAGAAGGTTTAATCTCTACATATCGTGTCGCTGCATTAGCTCCAGCATGTTCATTTACATAGATCTCCACCGTAATAATATTTTCGTTGTGTTCATCTCTTAAAAAATGTATCATACTAAGTTATTTTCTTTTAAAATGTCTTCAATGATCTTGGGGATAGCGTCAACTCTCTCAGATAGCTCTTTTAGATCCTCTGAGTCGCCTAGAGTGACCTCAACGTACTTTTGTAGACACTGACTCAATCTGGCGTAATAAGAAGGCTCAAGGTGTGTGTAGGCTTCTCCAGTCTTCTGATGGACTCTCTCAGTTGCTTTACTGATTATCCACCCATACTTATCTTTCTCTAATTTGTAGTTTTTGTCTATGTCCATAATATCTCTTGTTGAGTAGATCCTACCAAAGCTGTCCCTATAGTCAAGATCTTTCTACTATTATTTGAATTAAAGAGGCTTTCCACCTCTATTGTCGGGTTTAAGTAATTTCAGATTGACTGGGCATTAGTAATCACCGAACTATTTCCATTATCCAACTCTAGGCTTCAAGTGGATCAATATTTGTCTATACATCCTTTACGAATGTCCCATCAACCATCTTACCTGTGCGCTTAGTAATAACACCAAGTGCGTCAAATAGACATTGATTAAGATCTTTCCCTGCAAATTCTGCAACATTAATTAATGTTACTAGAATGTCACCAAGATCATCTTCCAATGCATCCAAATCCATCCTCGCAACATTATCACACGCTTCCCCCACTTCTGACACCATTTTAAGTGTCTGTGTTTTGAGATCGCTATTATCTAGGATTCCCTTATTCTTACTCCAAACGAGGACTTGTTCTTTAAGATCTTCGAATGTTTCAGTGTGTTCTACTATTCTAGTTGTATTCATATAAATATTTTAATTAAATGGTGGAATCCATTAATAGTCCATACAACGGTTCCTATTATTGTCCCCACCAACATAATAAAGACTTTTACTTTATATGTTCTTGTTTTCTTTGTGGTTGTATCACAATTTAATAACCATATTAATAATCCCCCACTCAACCATGCACATAAATTTGCAGTTGAAAATGAGCAGAGTGTTATTAATAATTCATTCAAAATTACGCTAACTCCTGTGAGTGATGGTCTGGACATTCAACTTCGTCAAATGGACAGTCTTCTAGAATGAAACCGTCAACAGTTTCAATCTTTAACAACAGACATGTGTTGATAACATTAAGTCTGTCCGTATCACCCTGTAGTTGATACGGACATTCATCACACTTATCGACATATTTGATTACTTTAACCATCTACTGCCACTCTGTTCTAGTAACTTGTACAGGTTTAACTTCAGTGATATACTCAAGTTCTCCACCCGCATGTGATGCATACCAACCATAAATCTTCCAATATGTTTTTCTTGTTGGGCTGTCTGCATTATGGATAGAGAATACGAACCAATAATCATCGCCCTGACCTTCCCCCCCATATTCTTCTTTATTTTCGATAATATACTTTCCAATCTGAACACTATTATTAACTTCACCCATGAAACAGGATGGAGAGTCTTTTCTAATTCCCCATTTCTTTCGATCATCTGGATAGTCTTCTGGATAGATATCAACCCAAAGGTCAGTATCATACTCTTGTGAGTCCCAATTCTGAAAGAAATCATCCATGTCCTCTTTAGTAGGTCTATCAACAAAATCAAAGATATCGGTTTTAGCTTTCTCTTCTTCAAGTTTTACAACTTCTTGCCAATAGGAGATTTCCATTTCAGTGATTGCTTCGGGAAAGAAACCAAGTTCTTTTAGTTTCAAATATTCTTCTGTGTCTTTTAGTATGTTATTCATAATTTAATTAATTTGTCTTTGTTTGACTCCAACAAGGTAACGTAATCGTCTGATTTGTCAAACACTAAATCAGAGTAATTTTCGATCAAAAAGAGAGACATCCAACCGCTTGACATGGTTGTGACGAATTTCTTGAGGGATTGCATGTAAGCACGACCTTTTGAATAAGGAGGCTTTCCATTTACTTGCGCAGGAATGATATATCGTTCTAGAGCTGTTACAAAGATTTCTTCCTTTGCCATTTTAACTCTATCTTCTAAAGACATTTCATTAAACTTTTCTTCAGAACACATAACACTTCCACTTTCAGGATCAGTTAATGTTCTTTCAAATAGAGGGCGATCATAATAAGCTACTGCTTCATGAATACTATCATGATTATAATGTCTATGTACTGCGTCTTCAAAGAATGTCTTAGAATCCTTTCCTCTTAATGGAGCTGATTCTTTTCCATGAATCTTTCTCCAACCTTTAACAAGTAGTTTATATAAAGGAACATTGATTTCATGTCCCTTTGATTGTAGAAATAAAATATCATTGATAGTCTTCTCCCAATGAATATTCCAATTTGCGTGTGCCGCTTTAAGCGTAAGCATACAATCTGGATCTAAGCAGTCAAATCCTCTATTAACCTTCAACAATTCTTCAAATTCTGGAATCCAATAACATTGAACTTCTGGAGTCATAGTATCATCATTCTCACAAATGTAATCTAAGTCCTTTGGTTCTCTGAAGTCTGGATAGAATTGCTTAATTGCATGACTACCAATGATAATTTTTTTCATGATTTATTTGAGATGTGTTTTTGTACTAACCAATTTCTCTCACTCCAGAATGATGCAAGAGATCCAACGTCATGTGTTGACACAGGAAACCATTGTTTATCACCTGTAGCTTTCATTCGGTCAGATTTTTTAAGTTTGTAGTTTGTATCAGTAACTTCTTCAAAGTTTTCGCTATTTTGTGCTTCCAGTATTGTCATTTGATTTTTTAATTCCTTCTCGGCTAATATATGTAGGTTCTGAAGTGAGTTTTGGTCCATAATGTTCTAATCCAGTGGTTTCCATAAACCTTTCTGGTTCTCCATCTCTGAATGTTAGATGCACTTGCCATTGATCTTCTTCAGTAATATACTTTGCATCTTCAGTTGCGACCCATGCTTCTTCCATTGTATCTCTACAATAGAGCTTATCTCCCTTTTTTATATCTTTTATCGCTTTACTACTCATATTAATTGTTTGTTAAGTTCTGATTCTGTCAGAATTGGTGGAATGTTTGGAGGTCTTAAATGTTCCCACCCATGTAGCCAAATTGTTGCTCTATCATACGCCTCTCCTTCATCCATTGCTGCCATGTTGAATACGTTAATGATCCTCCATGCTTCCATGATGGCTTCTTTATATTCGCATTCGTCAGTTTGGTCAAGGAGAATCTGATTTGATCTCATTCTTTTTGAGCCACATTCAAATATATCAGTATAATCATCCCCTCCATTGGAGATGGTTTCGTATCGATCACTATTACAGTTTGGACAATTTTCGTAATTCATCTAATTTATTCTTTGATAAAACATATCTATCAAACATGTTTTGTATTTTAACTTTTCTATCTAGGATATATACCTCAGTCAATCTATCCCACCCATATGCTGCTTTAGCCTCACAATCCATACAAAGGAATCTTCTCTTATATCCATTGAATACGTTGTCGCATTTATGACATACATTCATATACCAACCATTCTCATGTTCCAAATCCTCAACTGCATCTCTTATAGATGGAGGACTGAACAATAATTTGGTTTTGGCAATAATGTCAGTGTCTAAGTCGTCTATATTTTTCATATTTAAAGTGGTTATCTTCTGGATTGAAGTGCTTCAGCTTCCTTTTTATACTTTTGTAATATCTCGCAGAATGTGTCAATATCAGCATAATTGAGATCTATCTCAATTTGATCATCATAACTCTCCACACACAATCCAACAGTGTAAATGCGTGGACAATCCTTATCATCTAGGGTTTTACTGTTTACTTGCACTCTAATCTCTGACTGGTCGTTGTCTCGAAAGCTTGTACTTGTCTTCATGCCAAAAGACTACCCTTTCTGCTCAGATTGTCAACCTAAAACGTTAAATAATATCATGAGAGTAGTAGAAAGCGATGGTGCAACCTTACCAAAACCTGTTAGAAGAACAATTGAATGGCTTTATCCAACATGGGTCATCGAGGCTATTGATGATTCTGGTATTACTCATGATTGGGACACACAAAAAGATAAGAATGTGTGGGTTGCTAGACAGAGATTTAACATCAATCTTTACCGTTATGGCATTTGTAAACGCCCCGATCTCGCCATTCTGAGACGTGTGATCGTTGGAGGACTCTTTGTGTATGACATCACACCAAACTTCATTAAAAAGCTCCTGAAGGGTTCAGCAGAAGGTAAGAGAACCCTTCAAGAAGTACCGACTCATAGAAGAAGATTGAAATCTATGAATCGTATGGATGGTATTTCTAAAAGACGAAATAGTTAGCGTCTCATTGGAGTTAAGGTTTCCATTGCTTTTGGAATAAAATCTCCCTGTATAGTCAAAGCCAAAAAGATCTTGTCGCAGATTTGTTTAGCTATTTTATTAAAGATGTGTTCTCTCAGAGACTCAATACTTTTAACATTAACATTACGTAATTCGAAGTCTTCTGAATATGTGAACGATTTTCCATTGATAATATAATATGCACTCACTCTCAGAAATACTGCAAAGTTATCAGCAGAAGATAATTTTGTGACTACCCATTCCGCAGAAGTATTAAATTCAGGAATGTGTTGAATATGTCTATCAATAATTGAATTGGTTGCTTTATTTTGCATCTCCCCCAATAACTTCAAACTTTCGTCCGTTGGTGCTTTCTGCTCTATGATAGTCTTATTACCTTCATGATAATGTACGTCTGTATTGTTATTTGTTGTATTCCACATAATTAAAAATTTGCTGGGGTTTTGGTTCTCGGTTCTATAACCTCACTTACCCCGAAGGGTCTGGTAATTTAATCCAGCATGAGAGCATCACCCCCCAGCTCGGAGCGACTTGCTTTTTGATACAGGAATATCCACAATAAAGTGCCTGTAATTTTACTCAAGAGCTAGTTTCGTATATGCCTTATGGGTGTTGTGCCTCACACTGCTATTACTCTGATCCTCAACCTTGATTGGGTATATCATACCTAGCTTATAGGGATTGTCAACTAAAAAGGGAGTTGATCGAGGTTATTTATTTCCCAGTCGTTAATCCCTCGACCATTGAAGCTTAGATTTGGTTGTATATAGATTGGAAATCTTTGTTCAGTTTTTCCGTCAACTATCTTATATTTTTGTTTAAGATAATGTCCCAACTTTCTATGAGAATAAGATTCTCCACACCCATAACAATATGCTCTCCCTTCACTAACTCTTAATGAGGGTGTTCTTTCGATATGATTACAACATAAAATGTAAATGTCATTTGCTACATGATATCCTATAGAATGTGGCGTATTATAGAATCCTGATCTAGTCTTAGATATAGTATACTTTTTAAGAAATTTCATGACGGATACTACCACCTCGACAATCAAGTGTCAAGGATTTAAATGGAAACCTCGCTCAGAATCGAACTGAGAATTATGGAGTCAAATTCCATTGTTTTTCCGTTAAACTACAAGGCTATTTATTAATTGGCGAAAAGAAGAGGGTTCGAACCCCAAGGCATATTATACCTCCCTTTGATTAGCAATCAATGACAAACACCAAGTCTGCATTTCTTTCCTTATATTGTTGGAAGAAGGCGGGGCTACGATTCCCAAGGCATATCATACCTCCATCTGGTTTCAAAGCAGAGACAACCACTAAGTTGCATCACCTTCCATTTTATTTATATTAGTTGAGATGCTGGTGAGAATCGAACTCACTTACATGGGTTTGCAATCCATTGTATAACCATTCTACCACAGCATCTTTATTGGCGAAATATAGAGGTCTTGATCCCCAAGGCTATAAAACCTCCATCTAATTTCCAATTAGAGATAGTCACTTAACTATTTTATATTTCTTTTGGCAAGTTGTCTCAGGTTCGAACTGAGGATAAAAGTTTTGGAGACTTTTGTGTTACCGCTACACTAACAACTTAATTTGTATTATTCTTCTGGACAGTACCATTCCATAGCCATATCATACTCATAATCAGCAAGAGCTTTCTCTGCATCAGATTTTGTATCATATGGATAGCTAGTAGTTCCTTTACTATCCCAAAAATACCATTGGTCGTTGATTAGTTCTACTGTAAATTTTTTACCTTTTTTCATTTCTCTATTTTATTTTATTATTTGTTGATGGTGTGCAGGGTGGAACTCGAATCCACATGCCGATAAAGGAGTAATTTTACAGATTACCGAGCCAACCAATTGCTCAACCCACACATTATTTTTTGCAATAAAAAAGCCCAGTTTGTTTAGAACTGGGCGACGAATTATTGCTTTGTTATATACACATTAATCTATCACCTCAGACTTGAGGAGCATTGCGACCATTGATATGTATAACTGTTTGTCATTGTTCTTATTTAGTGTTTATTGATTCATTATTAATCATTTAGTTATCAAATTACTTTGATATGCAGCAACCACTACGTGCAAGTAGATTAATGTCGGTTGCCTTACGGAGGAAGAAGTCGAATCTTCAACGATTATTGCTTATGAGACAATTTCAGCACCACTACTGACTGCTCCGTGATTTATATTGTTTTTGTTGGTTCTAGATGTTGTAATGTGATGGGCGAGCCACCTTTTGATACTCGTTAAAGTATCATTATCCGTTCTTTAGTTTGATTTAAGTAGTTTAATAATTGCTGTTCACATCTAATGGTAGAACAGGTGGGATTCGAACCCACGATATTTAGCTTATGATGCTAATGGCTTAACCGCTTACCTACTGTTCAGTTTCTCTTAACTTCCTGTATTTAATCAGAAAATTCTGATTTGTCAAATTAAAAGTGATTTAATCTTCAATTTTCTCAATAGACTCCTCAGAAGCCCAACCAACAACCATTTCATTTTCAAAGAAAGTTTCTTCTTCAATTAGATCATCAGTAACAAAAGCTATTGTAAATTCTGCCCATCTTTTCTTTTGACGGTTACTCCAAGGAGTTCTAAGTGATTTGATATAACCTTCTCTACCCGAAAATTCAGTTTTCTTCTTGGTGATAGTTACTCTGTCTCCAGCGTCCATATCATACCATCTCGGTTTTCTTGGTTTGTATGTAGATTTCTTCTTAATTGGTGTGCTTGTCATTGGGAATATCCTAACTATTTAGCCTGATTAGTCAAGATCTTTCTCAGATAATGTCGATTCCGTTGCAGCGCATCCACCCAGCACGAAACCCATCCTCGAAATTCTCTCTATTTGAGCCTTGTAAGCGGAAAGAGGTATCATCTTTATATTGGCGCAAGGCTTTTTCATAACCCTCTTCTTTATATAATTGAACCATGTCCTTATAATTGTCTGCTACTAATCTCCCAGTCCCCTTATTATGGACGCTGAATGTAGTGTAGATTTTCTTGCTCTCAGGTAGAGTTACATATTCTACGATAAATGTCAAATCATCTTTATGATAATTCCATCGTTTAACATATCCTCCATCTAATTCTTCCACATCTCCCAAACAAGCATTGACCCAATCTAACTGCTCTTTCTCAATATTATCCTTCATAATCAAATCTGTTTAAATGGTTCATCTAATAAGAGATCTACAAAGAATTTAATATCTTTATAACACTTAGATTGTAGAGTGAAGTTGAATCTAGATGCAGCATCCGTTTTTATCCAATCCCTCAACCCTGTTCCTTTTTCTTTAGATCTAGCAGACCAATCACAAACCATTTCTGCAATTTGCTCTCTACTCATATCCTTGATTCCGTTGACATGAAATTCTGGATGGTGATCGTTAGTCTTTCTATGTTGATCTACGGAACTAATAAGCTCTTTATCTTTAAAGTCTTTTTTGTGAAGATTATCAAACTCAATCCCAGTAAATTTGCTGGCATCGTGTATGGACGCTCTCTTTGCTAATTTCTGAGCTAATGCTAATTCCCCAACATCACATAAACGTTTCCATAAAACTTCAGCAGTCTGTCTTACCAATGTAATATGATTCCAATGTAACTCTATTCGCTCTTTGAATAGACGATTTTCTTCCTCGTTTAAAGGTGGTTTCTTTTCAGTATCCATAACAAATTTGGAGGTCACGAATGACCTCCTTATGTATCATTATTTAATTGTTTGGTGTTTATTATTTAGAAAGTTCTTGTTTAACCATCGTAGATAATCTCTGTCCAGAGACAACCACACCACTCTCTTTAATATTATTCATAATTTTTCCCATATCTTTCATGGATGTTGCATTAAAATGTCTAATCACTCCCTTAACCATCTCCCGAAGACCTAATTCATCAATTTCCTTTGGTAAGAATTCTTCTAGAATAGATATTTCATATTTCTCTTTATCAGCTAGTTCAATACGACCAACATCACGAAATTGTTTCTCTGAGTCGTTTCCCTGCTTCACAAGCTTTCTGATGACATTGGGGTAGGCATCTCCTTCCACAGACGCGCCAGACTTCTCTAGGTTCGTCATAGCGGTCTTTGCTGCTCGTAGCGGAATCAATTTACTCTTATCCTTAGCCAACATTGCTTCTTTGATTGATTTTTCGATTTCCTGTTTCATTTCGACCAAGGTTTATCACTTGGGATCGGAACTGTCAATAACTTCTTGACTATTTCGGGATTTTTGTTAAATTTCCTACATGAGCGAAGAGATAACATATTGGTGGGTGGAATTCCGAGAGTGGGATAAATGGTTTCGTCACGGAATGGATTATGAGGATGAAATAAAAGCTCTTAGAGCTGCGTCATATGCAGCATCCCATAATGGCGAAGAGTGTATTAGAGTCATGAAACAAGTCGGAGATAACCCTAAAGAGGAAGTATTATAGTTAAATACATACAGTATGGACTTTAATGAATTACATGATGACATCATCCAAAACAGAACACAAAAGTTAATAAAAGAATCAATGAGAAATGACGACACATTAAAACCTATATTAAGAGCATTGGCTACATATGGATATACGATAGTTCCAAAGAGGGATAGATTAGTTCCGATGAAAATGAAGGTCAAGAATCCTCGCAAACCTGATTATATGGAACTCGAAAATCTATTTAAAATGATGTATAATCGAGCACAAAATTTACCCGATGCACTATCATTCACTAATATGACTAGAGATAATGATCATATTATGGAATTTGGTAAAGTAATTGATACTCTGGTGGAAACCAAAAAAACTGTTCCACGCGAATACATGAAACAGTTTATTAAATGGTCTTCTGGTATTTATAAACCAGCTATGCAAAAAGGTTTTCCTTATAATAAGTATAGAGATATTGTAGTCAATATGCGCAACTTAAATAAGAGATAATTAGTCAATAGTCACACTACCATCATCATTAACAGTATGGTCTTGTACTTTAGCAACTAATCCCATAATAACACCAAGTTCATTGTCGCGCTTACCTGTAAGTTCACCTGCTAGGAAAGCAACTGTGTTTGTGTTAAGTTCAAAAAGCTCCTGTGCATCTGTTCCTAGTGCATCAAGTACATCTTGGGGATTTTCATCTTCCCAAATTGCAGATAGACTAGATACAACTCCTTGAATCAGAGCGTCAGTGCTTTGCTTTGCAGAACGTTTAATTCTGTTTGCCTTCTGTTCAGCTTGTGTAAGCTCTTGTCTTGGTTGTTCGTTTAGTACGCTCATAATAATTATTTAGTAATTGTCGGCTTTAATTTGTGGCTACCGAATATGCCATAATGTGAATCGTCTTCTTCAACACTTTTAACAATGTTGTTAGGATCAATTTCAAAATTTGCTATTTCAAGGTGTGCAAATACCTTATTCATTGTCTGGACTGGCTTTGCTACAAGATCGTCATACTCCACATACATAATCCTGCTGTCCTGTCCTTTGCGTTGTCGCTCATTAATTCTATTCAAGGCTAGACCAAGCGGTACATTATTCATGAAATACTGCATTCTTGGTTCTAAGTTGATTGGAATGTTGCGTGTCTCTGGGTGTCCAATATTAGCTTGATAGATTTTCTCTAGGCTGGCTAGAATGTCATCAACTGGTCTAACCATAGTAACCATTTTAGACTCTGGATATAGATTCCAAAGTAGTTCTCCATGCTCCAACCATCCTCTTGATTTATCTACAATAACTGGTTTATCAGTTAGTGCTTTGTAATACCCATCAATACCAGATCGCATAAACCCATCCATTGCATCTTTCATCAATGTTGGGTCTTGGCTTTTTACTTCTGCTAGTCCGAAATTAGCTAATGCTCCATAGCAATATTCTAAAGCTGGACTGGTTGCACTTGCATACACTTCGGGGTGTTGTCCTAAGAGTGCTTGCATAAGTTCGCTACCTGCTCTTGGTAGACTACTGTTGACGTGTAAGTTCATGTAAGTATTTATATATCTATTTTAATGTTACAAGCGGTTTTACACTAGGTTGCCTAATGATAGAGTCTTAATAGTACCTGCATCATTGTAATCCATGTATACTGCAACTCCATCAACTCGGAAGGATTTCATCCCAACTGCTAATGTTCCATCAACTTCATAACCTGCCGCCAATGCACTTGCTGTTGGTGCTGTTGCAGTGTCTTTGACTGTCTCTGCTACCATACCATCACCATGAATACGAACTGATCCACCACGAACAGTGGTGCTTGACCAGTAACCATGCTCTTGACAGTTATTGATAGCTACTTGGATGCTTCTTCCTCCTGCTACTGAATAATCACCACTAACTGTAGAAGCTTTACCACTAGCTGTAGAATAATTACCACTAGCTGTAGAACCACTACCACTAGCTGTAGAATAAGTACCACTAGCTGTAGAACTATAACCACTAGCTGTAGAATAATTACCAATAGCTGTAGAATAATAACCACTAGCTGTAGAATAATTACCAATAGTTAAAGAACTTTGACCACTAGATGTGGAAAAAATACCACTAGCTGTAGCACCAGCACCACTAGCTAAAGAATAATCACCACTAGCTACGGAACCATAACCACTAGCTGTAGAATAATTACCACTAGCTGTAGAAGCTTTACCACTAGCTACAGAATAATTTCCCCAAGCTTTTGAATCTTTACCACTAGCCACTGCATGGTCACCCTTTTCAACTGTTGGGTTTGCTGGGTTGTGTGTTACTGCGCCATCACCACTAGCTATAGAATGATAACCACTAGCTGTAGAAGCTTTACCACTAGCTGTAGAATGCTCACCGATTGCATCAGAACCACTACCACTAGCTGTAGAATAAGTACCACTAGCTGTAGAACTATAACCACTAGCTGTAGAATAATTACCAATAGTTAAAGAACTTTGACCACTAGATGTGGAAAAAATACCACTAGCTGTAGCACCAGCACCACTAGCTAAAGAATAATCACCACTAGCTACGGAACCATAACCACTAGCTGTAGAATAATTACCACTAGCTGTAGAAGCTTTACCACTAGCTACAGAATAATTTCCCCAAGCTTTTGAATCTTTACCACTAGCCACTGCATGGTCACCCTTTTCAACTGTTGGGTTTGCTGGGTTGTGTGTTACTGCGCCATCACCACTAGCTATAGAATGATAACCACTAGCTGTAGAAGCTTTACCACTAGCTGTAGAATAAACACCACTAGCTGTTGAGGCACTACCACTAGCTGTAGATTCATCGCCAATAGCATTAGAACCCCAACCACTAGCTACAGAATGAAAACCACTGGCTGTGGAACCATTACCACTGGCTGTAGCATAATTCTGACTAGCTGTAGAGCCAAGACCACTAGCTATAGAAGCAGTGCCACTAGCTGTACCACCGAATACTGACACACCATTATTAGTTGCGTCCCATACATCACCTGTGTTAGTGCCACTTGTGTTAGCTAGTCGATTCTCATCAGCGAGTGGATAAGATCTTTTTGCGGTGTTTAAACCTATGGCAGAGTTTTGTGTGGTCTGCTCCGATTGTAGATCACCTACATCGGTTCCAAGTTGCCCAATGTCCCCTTCGATGGCTGATAAATCTTGATCGCCTGTGTTAGTACCACTTTGATTACTTAAATTTGTTTTTTCACTATCTGTGAATGCATTAGTGTTAGCATTATTTTCATAAGCTGTTTTGATTTGTGCGTCTGTTTGATCACCAGTAGCACCAGATTCAATGGTGTCTAGTTTGGTCTTATCCCCATCTTGAAATGCACCTTCTGAAGGCTTTACTTGTAGTGCTGAGAGGTCTTGATCGCCTGTGTTAGTACCAGATTGATTAGCTACTACTGCGGTATTTGCAGAAACCTCTGATATAATAGTACCTAAATCAATACCCTCCCTAAACTCTTGTCGCTGAGATGCGCTTAGGGATGGAAGATATTCCGTTATGAAGAATTTGGACATGCATATATTTAGTATCCTAGAGGTTGTAATTCATCGATATCGAGACATATATATCGAAATGGTAAATTCTCCCCAATATCTAAATGAATATGAAAATGTCCACCTATTACCAATGATGGGGTAACGTCTTCTACAATCTGATCTATTAATAGTCTCTCATTGATTAAATCTTGTAATAGGGCAGCATCATTATCTATGAAGTGTTTAATATTATCCCCATCACTACCATAGTTTACATAACTTGGTGCAGAATGTAGGATTAAAATATCATAATGTTCTTTAACCTGTCTATATATTAATGCTTCATCTTCCCAATAATTAACGAACGGAGTATTATATCTCCTATCCACAGACACTGCGCCACCCACGAACAATACAGATTTATCATTTATAGTCCCAGTAGTATAATCTTGCACCATGTGTATATTGGGGTAATTCTTTTCAATCTCTGTTTTACCCTCATCAGACCAACAATATGGATTATCGTGATTTCCTCTAATGGCATAGAATTGAATATCGAATTCTTCACAAACTCTCTGAGTCTTTTCTAAGATTTCAGATTTTGTGCTATATGCTCCAAAATCACCCACCTGAATAATACTAGTGTTGTTCTGGAAAGTATCAATCTTATTCCACCTCTTCCAAAGCTTGTTTATGTATCGACCACTGCCATGAATATCACCAAGCAGTATTATATTTCCCTCTATTTTCATTCTAAATATCTTTAATAAGTTTTGCGAAGTTCTTAATAACTTCTTTATTTGCAATAAGTTTATATATTAGTATAGAGTCTTCTACTTGACCAGCCTCTAACGCTCTAATAATATATGCATCATATCTCTTCTTGATTACTGCATCTTGATTGACAGTTCTATTTTCTCTCTCATCGTCGTAATGGCTCATATTAGTATAGGTCGAAGTTTCTCGGCATTCTATTAATCATATTTTGTTTAGCTGCCACTGCTAACTTGTCTGCAAGTTCATTGTATTCATTTCCTGCATGACCTTTTACCCAATCGATAGTAACGTCCATAACATGGGACATATTCTCATAATAATTAACACATTTCTTAATAAAATCTAAATTCTTGACAGGTTTATGGGATGCTGTCCTCCATCCTTTCTTTCTCCATCCATCAGCCCAAACTGTAATCGAGTTCAATGCATATTGACTATCTGTAATAATTCTTACTTTAACATCTGGATTGGGTTGAACTATACACATTGCTGCATACACACCAGCTAATTCCATTTCGTTGTTTGTTGTAGCGTCTTTATATCCATATAATTCAACACTTTTCTTTAAGTCGCCTTTGGATTCATCTTCATATATATTAACTACACATGACCACCCACCCACAGCACCAGTTCGCCCATTCGAACTCCCATCTGTATATATTTCTATGTATTTCATAATAAAAGGGTGGAGGATCTATCAACCTCCACCCATTACATTATTGTCTAACCAAACATCTGTGTTTCGCCTTGAGTAGTAATACTCGCAACAGAATTTTTATTAATCTTTCGCTCAGTTTTAGAGGATCGATCATAAATTGTCACATAGCAATTACTGATTCCGCGAAGCTGCGCATTAACTTTGTCGCCTTGTGTGGTTGTGATGCCGAAGAAACGACCTTTAGTTGAATTAAGGGTTTCTGTCATTAGTTTCATTTTTGTCTTTGTCATAATATTATTATTTAAATTGAGTGTTTGTGCATACCTCACTCACAGGTTTAGAGGATCGTTCCTCTGAAAAGAGATTATCAGATAATCTCGGAGTTGTCAAGGAGTTAAATGGCTACTAGGGGATATTTTAATTTTCCCCCATGCTCATAACCTTCGAGGGTGTAGCAGTCACTAGTCCAGTCGAATATAGTCTCAAATTTCCAATCAGTCAACTTAATTGTGGGTAATTTGAAAGTTTCTTGGGTCAATTGTTCCCTAACAGTATCTACTTGATTCTCATAAATATGTACATTCTCATAACTTGGAATTAGGTATCTAGGGATCAAACCACCTTCATTCGCAAGCAAGGTAAGTAGCATTGAGTAGTTGTGGATATTATGACCAAGAGCTAGGTCACACGACCTCTGATTCCATTTCAGGTCTAAGTATGTCTTACAAGGACTGATGTGGCATGTGAAGGAGTAGTGACATGGAACTAATGCCATTGCATGTAGAGCTAATGGATTCCATGCAGAAACAATCAAACGTCGATCATCTTCTTTCTTACGAATCTTATCTACAAGAATCTGCAATTGATCGATGCCAAGACTAGGTATGCGAGCATTATATGGATCTCCTTCTCCTAGAGTATACTGTCCAACTCTAGGATCATGACAATTTCTCCATTGCGCACCATAAATCTCACCTAATTGCATTTCTGCTTGAAGTTTCTTCTTAGTTTCTTCGTCAGTAGCGTAAGGAATAATACGAGGATCTGCCCAATAATCCCAAAATTTGCATCCACCTGCCTGATACCAAGCTTTATCTGTAATACCTTTAATAAAACCTTCCAGCTCTTTCATTGCTGATTTAATAGGAGTGAATCGTGATGTGGGGATAGCAAATCCCTTTCGCATATCGAAACATAACTGTCTGCCAAATAGACATTTTAGGCGCACTCCTGTCCTACTATCTTGCCAATCACCCATTTCTAAAATCTCTTCAAATAGAGACAAATATTGTTGATCGACTTCGTTATTTGCTTGAATCATGGAGTGACCATATCACGACAGGTAGATGTGTCAATATTTTAAGTAATTATTTGTATAAAATTCTCAGTGTTTGGCAATTCGCTCTCGAAATTATTGGCAAACCATTTGTCGGGGGAGTAAATGATATCACATTTTACCCCTAACTGGGTAGCCCACCAACTAAATGAGGAATTAGATATGATGACCTTCCTATAATTGGCTAATTTATTGAAAGCATCTAGATCGTTGTTACATTCCACAAACTTCATATTATACTTATCCATATCAAATTCCTTCGCTACAAAACTCTCATCATCTGTAATTATATGAAATTCTGTATTTGGAAAATTAGACATACATTTCAGGTAGTATTCAGTATCACACACTAAATGTATACTAGATACTCTCAGGTAATCACCTCTCCTTATATGTATTGCTACTACATTGTCTGACGTGTCATATGCGGGGACCTCTAAAACATCTCTCATCTGTTGAATATCAACATATTCTATACATTGCCAATAACCATCTATGATAATATTACCTTCTATGATCGGGATTTCGCTATACACTGTTTCATCATAAGCGAATCTATCAAAATCTCCATATATTGTTTGAGAGATTTTGATATTTTTGAAGATAGTGTCTGTGTATGTTGATGGAGAGTTCCCTTGACCAGCACCCCAACAACCACTATATGCTACAAATTCTTTATCGTGTAATTTTGCATACTTGAGTCCTGCCGCGATCTGAAATATTTGATTTCCAAGACCCCCCTTTAAATTTGAATATATTGTCGTATTATGCATTCATTGAAATGTTTATATTTTCTGTGATGTCAGGATTTTGATCACGTATAGCAAAATGTTCAAGATGCCACATTATGGCATTGTCTATATTGATGATGCCAATCCTATTCGAACTCTTCATTGATATGAAATAATTATTATCATCCTCATAACCCCACCCACTAAAAGTCTCGTTAAATTTTCCAATATTATTATATCCAGTTTTATTCATTAGGAACATACCACCCTTTGAACGATTGTGTACTATATTCATGTTTTCGTTCTCCCAAAAAAGTTTTCTAGTTGATATCTGCGAAACTAATTCTGTAAAGTTGAATGTTGGTAAGAATTCCTCAAAATATTCTTTCTTAATATTAATAAACCATCCATTATACGGATATATATGTTCACACTCCCCATTATGTAGTGCTGTGGTTGCCCTACTCATATATTTCGGGTCTATTAATGCATCAGTATCTACAAACCCATATACATTATATTTTGCGATAGCTGTTCCGATATTGAAACAATTATTTTTCTTCCAATTATCGGAATTTTTGAAGAAATGTATTGTTATTAAATCAGACTCTTTAAATACATTCAGCTCTGTGTCCTCCTCAGAATCATCATTTACTATAATAATCTCATATCCAGTAAAAGATTGTTCGTAATACCTCAAAATTTGACTTAAATTGAAAAACCTGTCATCAGAGTCCTTCCTATAGTGAATTATAAAGGAAACTCCTCCCAAATCAATAGTATCATCGTTCATACCCAAGTATTTACCACACAAAATGATAAAATCCAAGTGTTTTTTTTTTTTATCATTTTAATTGACAGATGATAAATCCCATGACATACTAATATCATGGATTACGAGGTTAAAAAAGAAATGGAATTAGATAAATATAGTCTTATCAAAGGTGATAAATTAAGAGTATATTATATATGTAATAAAGTATCTTTATTAAAGATTATATATAAAGACGATAGATCCGATAAAATCATATGGACTGATATAGCCAATATTGATGATAATCAGAAACTATTAAAAGTAATTGACGATACACATATTCCACAAAGAAGAAAATTAAGTAAGGGGTTAACCTAAAATAATTCTATGTTCATTAGTAATCTTTAATCCGTCAGATAGTAACGCAGCTTCCGTCTTCTTTAAACGAATTTTATTACCTTCTGAATCAATGATTTCCACATAATCGTCGTCAAGACTTCTTAGGATTGCTGGATTAACTTTTTGTAATTTTTGATCAGACATCACTAAATATTTAATGTAATATGAAAAACTTTTTAAAATATATCGCGTTAATAGTTTGTTGTGTGTCTATGACTGCGTGTTTCCCCCCCTTCGTAAAAAGAGAAGTTCCCATTCCAATCCCAGCGGAAACTGTTGGTTCTAGCGATAATATCCGAAATATCGGAACCAACCATAGAGGTATCGGAAATTCTATAGACAAACAAAGCAGTCTAATTACATCACAAAGCATTAAAATTACTAATCTACAAAATCAATTGAATGATATGAAGTTGAAAATGGATAATGGATCTACAGTGAGTCAAACAGAGTTGGATTTCATTATAGATGAACTGAAGTCTATAAAACAAGATAATGAATTTCTCAACAATGAGAACACAATTCTTATCGATAAATTGGAGAAACAAGCAATTGAAATATCTACAGCTTTAACAAATGCTACTAAGAAGGAATCTGAATCTAAGGAATTGCGAAATCAACTCAACGCAGCAAATAATAATAATATTAAATTATCTTCAAAGTTAGACAAAGCATCTAAGAAAGCTGCAACTGCATCAGTTTATAAGAATTGGGTAATGGGATTGGCTGGATTATTATTCCTATATGTTGTGATTAATGCGGCAATGCGTTACTATACACCAAAATTTGGATAATAGAGATAAATAATACTATGAAAGATAAAGAAGACCTATCAATCAAATCAGATATTAAGTTTGCAGGTATCACAATTGCAGCATTCTTTGTAGTATTGTACCTAGCAAATGTATTAAACGCTATTTTTCCTGCTCTAGCACCGTTAAATATTGTGGATTTTGCAGTAACAATATCTAAAATTGGTGTAGCATCAGCATCAGCTTGGCTATTAATCAAAATGGCATTCAAAAACACCATTGGAAGATCAATTGGTAAAGTATTTGATGCTGGTTGGGAACTATTAAGTTCCGAAGAAAAAGCTAGGTGGTGTATTGGAGCATTTTTGGCTCTATTTCTATCTATTGCAATCATGTCTTAATGAATATATTCATAATAGCATTAATATCATTGTTGGGAATGAGTCATTTAAATGTTCCGACGAAACCTATCAACAAACCATCTGGTCAAGATGTTGGTTCGTTGGTGATGTCCCCCGAATCTCTACAAGATTTGATCATTTATTATGAGGTAACCAGCAAATCCAACTATAATAAGAAATTTACAAAACCTATTGTACCTGCATGGCAATCAACAGCATCAGGTGTTACAGTTGGAATTGGTGTGGATGTTGGACATATGTCTAGATCCTCAGTCGATTGGACGTTCAGAGGAAAACTACCAGACAATCAAGTTGAATTACTTAAAAATGCATCTGGAAAGAAGGGTAGAGATGCATATTATAATGCACTTCCTGCGGTAAAATACAATGTTTCCGTTAAATGGGACACTGCTTATGACATTTTAACGGAAAAGACACTCCCAACGTACTCAAAACGCACCAAAGATGCCTTTAAGATTACTAAAACTCAACTAGATCCACACCTAAATGGGGCATTAATAAGCCTTGTATATAATAGAGGTGGTAGCATGTCCTCCAAATCATCCAGAAATGAGATGAGATATATTAGAGATGATATTGCTAAAGGTACATATGAAAATATTCCTCAATATATAAGGGATATGAAGAGGTTGTGGAGCTATAAGAAGCTTAGGGGGTTACATCTCAGACGAGACAAAGAAGCAGTCTTTGCTCAGAAGGGAATTGATCGAATGTGATCAATTCTTCTTTACAAATTGTTTCAATTCTGCAAGACTAGCGATGGCTGAGAGATCAAGCTGGTTCTTGGAGTTAAGATCATTCAACAGGGATTCTATTTTAGATAGAATCCCTTTTTTTGAGACTAAAGATTCGACAACCTCTTCCTCTTGCTCAAATGGATTCCCGAAAGCAACACCGTTTGCTTTTGACATTTCATGCTCGTTTGGTTGAGTGACACCAATCTTATTATTCTTATATGATTGGCGATCTTCCCTAGCCTGACTTCCTCTACGGACAGTAGGTGAATCTGATGGGAATCTAATTGTACCTTCCATAAGGAGTGCTATATCTTGTAACCAGTTATGCATATGATTATTTACTCGAAAAGTGACAAAAAATCCCAAATGGGCGAATATTTACTGCAATGGCGGGGTAAATATTCGTCCCCAAAAAACTTTAATTTCGCCCTAAATAATGCTTGTAACTCGCTAGAAAGAGGTTACTATATTAAAACAATTTATTATGATATTCGAAGAACAAATTAGCAGACACCCCGACCAATATCCTTGGGCAAACAAATTCATGGATAGTATGTGGGACAGTTTTTGGACAGTGAGAAAGTTTGATTTCAAGAGCGACATCATCCAATTCCACACTGTATTGACAGATGAAGAACGTGGTATGGTTATACGCTCTCTGAGTGCGATAGGACAGATTGAAATCGCAGTTAAGACATTCTGGTCTAAGTTAGGTGACAACCTCCCACACCCCTCTCTACAGGACTTAGGGATGGTGATGGCAAACGTTGAGGTCATCCACAATAAAGCATATGAGGAATTAATCAAGAAATTAGATCTTGAGCATGTATTTGAGGAGAACTTGAAATTGGAATTCATTAAAGATCGCGTATCCTATCTGAAGAAATATACTCATCGATATTACAAGAATTCCAAAAAGCAGTATCTATACGCAATCACACTATTCACTCTCTTTGTGGAGAACGTGTCTCTATTTTCTCAATTTTATGTCATTAATTGGATGGCTAGATGTAAGAATGTCTTGAAGGATACAGATCAACAGATTAAATACACTCGCAACGAAGAGAACGTACATGCATTGGTCGGGATGAAGATTATCAATACTATTAGATTGGAGTATCCAGATCTGTTTGATGATGAACTTGAGGATAAGATTATCCATGAAGCAATTGAAGCAGCAAAAGCTGAATTTGTTATTGTTGATTGGATGGTAGGTAATTTTGATGAAGTTGGTCATAAGGGAGAAACACTCAACGCTCCAACACTCAAAGCATGGATCAAGCAGCGTATCAATGAATCTCTAGCTGAGATTGGATATAGAGCAGCGTTCGAATTAACACCCGAAGAAATTGTATTATTGGATGGTACTGAATGGTTCACTGAAGAATTACTTGGTACTAATATGACAGATTTCTTTCACGGTACACCAGTTGAATATGCAAAGGCAAATCAATCCTTCTCAGCAGATTCTCTATTTTAAATTTTTATGGAAACATTAGTTAAAGACACAACAAAAACACCGTCAGAATACGGTTGGGTCAACGAAGACTCAGAAAAATACCTATATAGTGGGTATATCACAGAAGATGAAACACCAGAGGGGAGATTTGATGAAATAGCAGAAGCTTCTGAATATAACTTAGGCGACGACCCAGCATTCAAAGGATTTGCTGAGAGGTTTAAGAAATATATGAAGAAGGGGTATTATGCCCTTTCTTCTCCAGTGATTTCTAATTTTGGCAAACCAAGAGGATATCCAATTTCATGTTTCGGATCTTATATTGGAGATAGTATCTCTGATATTGGAGATGGGTTTAATGAAATGTTGATGATGTCTAAAATGGGTGGAGGTACTTCAGGTTATTGGGGGGCTGTTCGTGGCATGGGTGCAGAGTTTGGAGAAGATGGTGGAGTTACAAATGGACCCATTTCATTCATGAAGATGTATGATACTGGCATTAATGGAGTATCACAAGGTTCAGTTCGTCGCGGAGCATATGCAACATACCTAGACATTGATCATTCTGATGTTGAAGAATTTCTAAAGATTAAAGCTGAAGGAAATGATATTCAGAACCTCAATTTTGGACTATGTGTTCCTGATTACTGGATGAAAGAAATGATTGCAGGAGATCGCCACAAACAAACTCTTTGGGGTAAAGTCATTCAGAAGAAATTTGAGACAGGATTTCCATATATCTTCTTCTCTGGAAATGCAAATAAGACAGCACCCCAAGTTTATAAAGATAAGGGGATGACTATTTGGGCATCTAATCTTTGTACTGAGATTATGCTTGCTACGAGTAAGGAGGAATCGTTTGTTTGCGACTTAGGTCATATCAACCTATCTAAATGGAATGAAATTAAATCGGAACCACTTGGACTAGATGATGTATTTGAGGTTCTGTCTTGGCATTTAGATGCTGTAATGACTGAATTCATTAGAAAATCAGAAGGTTGTCATCAACTGGATAAGGCTAGGAGATTTGCAATTAACCAACGTGCAATTGGTGTTGGTGTAGTTGGATATCATTCATACTTACAACAGGAGAATATTGCATATGAGTCTATGGAAGCTAAGTTTATCAATAAAGAGATCTTCAGTACCATGAGGAAATCCCTTGATAAATCTTCTAGAAAATTGGCAGCTATTCTTGGTGAACCACCACTACTTAAGGGGTATGGTATTCGATGGGTTACTAACATGACTATCGCACCAACAACTTCTTCGAGTTTCATCCTTGGACAAATTACACCTGCGGCAGATCCATCTATGTCAAACTACTTTACTAAGGATCTCGCGAAGGGAAAGTTTACTTTCAAGAGTCCTACCCTCACAAAGGTTCTCAAGTCGTATGGTAAAGATACAAAGGATGTGTGGAAATCAATTTTAACACATGGTGGAAGTGCTCAACATCTAGATTTCTTAACTCAACACGAACGAAACGTATATAAGACCTGTCAAGAGATTTCTCAAATGGAGATTGTAGTTCAAGCGGCTCAACGCCAACCTGATATTGATCAAGGACAAAGCCTAAACCTAGTGTTTGCTTCAGATACGCCAGCAAGAGAGGTAAATAAAGTCTTGATTTATGGATGGGAACATGGTATAAAGAGTTTCTACTATCAGAGAGGTACAAATCCAGCACAAGAGATTGCAAGGAATATTTCATCTTGTGCATCTTGCGAAGGGTAGATAATTAATATTATGGAAGAAGAAGAAGAAATCGTACAATATGCAATGCCAATGAACAATGATCCAGTTACCGTGTCTAATAACCACGTATACTTTTATGGAAACTTTGATAGGGATTCAGTAAAACATCTAAATAGAATTTTTAATGAATTAGATGATAGTCTAATTACTAATTTAACCAATTCTGCTTATTTTGATACAGACCAGAATCCTATTATTCATCTACATCTATCAACAGATGGTGGAGAATATTTCTCAGCAATTTCGGTAATTGAAACCATCAAGAAACTTAAATGTGATGTACATGTTTATGTTGAAGGATTGGTAGCCAGTGCTGGCACATTAGTTATGTGTGTTTGCGCGAAACGAATGATGGGACCATATAGTAAAATGTTGGTTCATCAACTCCGAGGAGGACACACTGGGACATATACAGATATGGAAGATAATATGGAAAATTGTCAATCTATGATGTCAGATATTAAAAGTATCTACATGGATCATACAGATTTTCCAGAAGATAGTCTTGATAATCTCCTAAAAAGAGAGAAATATCTTTCTGCTGAAAGATGTTTGGAGTATGGGTTGGTCGATGTAATTACCCCCTAATATCAAAAGCCGCATGAATTACTTCATGCGGCTTTTTTGTGTATTTATTTAATTAGCATTCTTACGCTCATGATATTGACTTTGTGCTGCCACCATAGCACCATGAATATTAATACCTTCTTTATGCGCAATATTTCGCACACCTTTATTCTCAGCCATTAATCTAATTGGTATATTATTGAAATGGTGGCTGTGTGGATACGTGACTATTAAGTCGTCGTTAGGAAATGCAAATACTGGTTTCCATGATCCAGAGTGATCACAAAATGTCTCGCCTATAACTAGACTTTTGCGAGTATCAGTATTGAATTTGCCAAGAAGTATAGTATCTTCAGTTTGTTGAACTTCTAAAGGTGCTGTTACATGATGCAAATATGTCTCACCTTCTGTGTATGTTGATGATCCGACTATTAAATTTTTATGTATGCCCATACTTCCTTGTATATATACCTGTTTATTGGTTCTAATTTGGATTGATTCCTTAGAGGATATTTCGACACCAGCATCACCAGATATATGCATATTATGCGCCCCCGATATTTTAACATCTTTGCCTGATATATCTACCGAAGTTCCTACCATCAATACACCTCCAGTAGATCGTACGGAAAATCCGCCAGATCCAACCTTTATATTATATCGATTACCAACAACAACTGTTTTGTCTCCACAGGGAAACGCTGAGTCGTTATCAACTTTCTCGATAACAGGTATGGAATCATAGTTTTGATAAGAACCAGATTCAGCCACCAACTGTTCAATTGGTTGAGATCTTCCTTCTGGATCTATTCGTATAGATGGAAAGTCATTAAATATAGTCCCTACAACTTCAAGAGAATTCCCCTTCTGGAAATCAATCTTATTGCCACTATCTCCCATTAGGGATTCAATATCATTCAATTCATCCTCTTGGAGCTTCTTAATGGTGTCTGAGAGTTCTTGCTTGTCTGAATTAGTGTCCCATGTACCCTTCTCAGTTGCAGCACTCTTATCCCCACCATACGCAGCCACACCAGCAGCAGCACTACCAGTTGGACCCGCAGTAAGTTCAATTTCTTCCTTCGTGGGGGATTGTTTCTTAGCTGATCCTATATTAGCCACTACTGGGACATATGCATCAACTTCATTTGAAGAAGATGTAATTAGTGGTGTTTTAATGTATGCTATAAATGTATTATCTAATGATAGGGTTTCATCTTTAAGTGTTGGGTTATCTGCCCTATCTCCAGATTGGGTTAATTCAACACCATTAGAATCACTGACCCCTCCTCGTTGTATGTTGAACCCACTATTTACTTCCGCAATTGATCTCCACGCAGATTTCCATGATTCATATGCAGCTAATTCCGATTCTCCATTATATCCATTATAGGAATAGGTATCTCCAGCAGTTCGATGAAAACTCTTCCCCCCAATAAACACAGAATTGTCTCTACCAGATGTAAAAAATGCGTCACCAGTTACGTTGACTTGCTTATTATTAGATGCGAATTCAGACACTACTACATTAGTAAAGTTTATATTTGAACCGCTCCTATGTGATAATTGAATCGCTTCAGCGTCAGTGGTATTTATGATACGCAAACTACCTCCTCTTTGATTTAAGAGGTATTCGTTAGTGTATTCAAATTCTTCAGGTGTTTCAGTGGACATTAGTTTTCAAATTTAGAGGTTTTTAGATCGTCACCATTGACATTATCTACATTATTAATTGGAATCATCTCTCGCGTATCGCGATATGTTCCGAAATATACAGGATAGTCATAGTCTCCACCCTCAAAGAATATCCAAACCTTGGAACCGACTTCTGGCGTAGAGAAACTACCTTTAGCCATATTGACACTCTTATTTGGATGATATCCTATTCCATAAGGATTGCATTTACCATGTTCAGATCCTATTAAATATGCATCTCGTATGTTATAATCGTTTAGATCATACAAAAGCGCAGGTGCGAATGAACCGTCTTCAACACTAAATCCTCCCTTTAAAACATCTCCCTCTTTTGTAAGTTCTAGAGATTCAAACGATTCAGGATAATTTGAATCAGATATGGTAGCTTTTTCAAGCCCTTTATTATATCGCCCATGACCAGACTCACCCATAATTGGATGACAAGCTTCTGCCCATATAGATAATGCTGCAATTTCTTCAAATATTTCTGTATCTTTAAAGTTGCAGAAATCAAAATTAGTACCTGCAATCTTAGTTTTAATTATTTCAAATTCTTCAAACCAATCATCGTTTGGTTGGTTTGTTACATCGGGGATGAAAACCTTCACCCTATTACGAGAAAGGGGATCGTAGTTCTTGACTACGACTCCCCTGTAAAAGCTTCTACCAGCATTTCTTGGTGAAGTTTGTTTTCTATGATTATTAGATCCGCTTGGGTTCATCAATCATATTTAGTTACTAGATGTAACCAAGTAAATACTTTCTTCTTGTTTCTGGTGTGGATACTGCTGCTACTTCAAGATCCACTGCTGCGATAGTGCCACTAAGTGCATCAGAAAAGTTTCCAGCGAGATATGTACCATCTGCACTAACTACTGCGAAATCATCTACCAGATATGCTGTGTCAATTACGAACACCCCAACATCTTCAATAGTGAGTGCTAATGTCGAAGCATCTGGAGTTTTTGCATCAAATGCCAACCCAGCAACACCTGCTTCTAATGAAGTAATAGTATTGCCCCCAGCAGTACTGACAGCATTTTGTAATTCAGGTGTATACACCGTACCGTCTTGGATAATTGTATCGAAATTTTTCTGTACCATATTACTATTTAGTAAAAGTAGACTAAAAAAGGGGAATGGTTTCCCATTCCCCTTAAAGTTTTTAGTTTATTAAGTTTTTGTTACTTACTAGTATTAATACTAGAGGTAAACACTTACAGTTCCTGGGGTAAATGCTTCTCCGAGGTTCTTAACAAGTACCAAGTGGTAGTAAAGATCAGATCCGAAGATGTTTGATACAATACCGTAACGTGTAAGCATTCCTACGCGAGGAGCAAAATCGTTAGGTCCGATTGTACGTTGTACCATAAGTGGGATGTACGGACAATAGATAATACCAGTATCATAGTACTCAGCACCTTTGTAACCAAGTAGAGCGTACTCAATCTTAGTTGCAGGAGCGTTGTTATAATAGTTAGGCTTGTAGTAAGTAGAATCTTGTACTTCTGTTCTTGTATCACGGTATACTGTGAAACGTGAACCAACTGTACCTACTTTAGTAATACCAACAGAGTTAGTAGTTACATTACCATTAACCTTGAATGTTTCAAAGTCAGGAAGTAGTTCAAGGATAGTACATACTCTAGGAGTAGCTACTACGAAGTTTGCAGGTCCTCTACGGTTACGTGCAGCAAGGCGACCAGACTCAACCATGAGCTTCTGGAAGAATGTGTGGTTACGTTCAGCAGTCCAACGACCATCAGAACTTACAGGACTCCAGAAAGAATAACCTGTGTTGATTCCACCATTGATTGCGGATTGGATCATGCGCATTACAACTTCACGGTCAATCTCAGCTTGAATTTCGTAACTCATTGCGTTAGTCAATTCTGCATCGAGGTCGATACCGTTCATGTTTTTAATGTCCTGCTCAAGTTCAATACTCCAGCGTGTACCAAGTCTACGAGTACCAGCGGTAACTGATGTCTTTTCGAACTTTAGTTCTACCTGTGGAATGTCTCCTGAGAGTTCATAATCACCAAGTAGTGCTGCAATACCAGTATCTTCGTCTGCAAAAGTCCAGTCTGCATTACCAGAAAGGAAGCCAGATGAAGTACCTGTGAAGCGTGAGTCTAGGTATTGATAACCTAGTTCAGATGCAGGAAGGTTTCCTGCTCCACTTAATGCTGGGTTTACACCACCATTAGGGCTGTTTGCACCTGCTTGTGTTTCAAGAGGTGGAGTTTTTCCGTCAATTCCTGTACCGAGTGTTTCATTTTGGTAAGCGAAACGCATTGCGAACGCAAGACCAACTGGTCCACCCATTGGCTGAACACCACAGATTTCGTTTGCTACCAACTCTGGGAAGGTACGACGAATCATAGGAATTAGGATTTGTGGGAGACGTTGATCTCCTGCTGCATAGTTATCGCCATTAGCGATACCATTTCCACCCGCTGAAGCTGCGCCAAATACGCCTCCTGAGCTGTTGGATTCATTGAGGTAACTACGTTGGTTCTCAAGTAGTCGAGCTGTAGAGCGATAAACATGTTCGTTCTGAATTTCAGGTACAGTCTCGTCTGAATAGTCGAGTACTTTTTCCCATCGTTTCACAATCGCGTCCATTTCTGCGCCCTTTGTGTTGTCTTGGATATTTTCCATAATATTTTTATATTTTATAATCTCACTCTATTGTTAAGGCAAGTAAGCATCCTTATATTTTTGTTTATCGTTCAAGCTTTCGCTTCATTTATTAAAATTTGTTACGATTCATCACATTGATGTACTGAGACATCTCTGGATCAATTGTATCACTAGTAGTATTTACAACATTTTCTTCAATTATTTCAGATTGAAGTGAATCAATTACTGTTTCTCTGTTGTTAAAGGCTTCATTCTTCAAAGCTTTCTCTGCTTCTTTATCTCTCTTATCAAAAAGATTGGATACGAATTCAAAGTTTTCTTTAACATACTTTACTGACTTATCACCAAGAACCTTAGTAACATAATCTGATTTAGATTTATCGAAGTCTCCGCAGCTTTCAGCAAGGAATGCTTTCTTTTCGAAAGATTCAATGAGGTTAGTTTGCTTCTTGGACTCACGCACAAGTTTCTCATTCTTAGATTGTAGGTTGTCAATTTTTGACTTACCATCGATGATTGCATCTTGTACTGACTCTTTCATCATTACAGAATCAACTGCAAGAACTTGACGTAGGTTCTCAAGAACATTCATTGCACTCTTATTTCGAACTGCTTCAGAAATTTCTTTCTTAGGTAGTACGTCTTCGAGAACAACAACATCTAGATATTCACTAATGTCATCATAAAGGGTATTCTTAAAGATCTTTGCATTTTCAGAAATCTCTTGTTCGTAGCGTTTAACGATAGTGACAAGCTTCTTAGAGCGATCAGCATCAACTGCTTCAAGAACTCTTTTAAGTTTGACTCCATACGAACCATCAATGCGTTCCATCAAACTCTCAAGTTTAATAGCGTATTCATTATCCTGCATCTCTAACGCTGATTCAACTGAGAGAGTAACTTTATTTTCAAAAGCTGTTTGAATAGCCTCCAAAGATTCATCTCCTAGTACTGATCGCACTTCTTCGTTTAGTAGTTTCTTAATATTCATAATTAAAATATTGGGTTATCCATTTCCTCTTTGATTCGTTTCTCCAACTTTTTGGACAATACGCTTTCAAGAAATTTTGTTGCTTTACTATAGTCCTTTGAGGCAATAGCTGTAATCATTCTAGAAATCTTAGCTTTCTCACTAAGATCTTCGATGTTTTTAGTTTTTGTAGATTTTTTAATCATTGCTTTGTTATATTTATTTAATTGCTGCAATGAATTTGATTATTTCATCACGTAAATAAGATTCTACATTTTTTGTAGGTAATTTACTGATCTTCTTCTCAAAATCTTCATAGATGGATTCAAACCCACCATTAAGATCAAGAACATATGATTTGGATTCTAAAATCCCATTAACAAATGCTTTTGGGAAACTTGGATCTGCGACTGCATCAATGGCAACCAATCTCATGTTGCGAACAATGTTATGTCCTGACCCACTCTCTTCAAGAGAACCCAATGCTCTCGTTGACATTCCAATTTGTACTCCGTCTTCAATAAGGGACTTTAAAACTAATCCTGTGGGCGTACTTAAAACTTTACTTCTTCCCATATATGTATCACCTTCCAATTTGAGGTCTGTTACAATATGACAAGCTCTTTCTAAATCTACTTCTGCTGATTGGGGATGATTTAACTCCCCCATTGCTCTCTTAGGAGCTACCATCTCGTTAATATATCTATCGACTTCCGACTTGGTATCATCAAGATCATACATTCTATTATTTCTATTAACAGAATTGCAACCAATCATTGGTCCACTTATATATAGGGATGGCGTTGATGCTTCGCTCAAGTTCCTCTGTTCCTCTACATATGACACTTCAAAACCTTCAAACATTTCTGGATTAGGATTCTCTGCAATCAATTTCAGTTTCACGGACATATCAATATTTATAGTAAATGCATATATTTTATGCTTTTATTTCTATTTTAAATGCTTTTCCGTAAGAATTAAGAATTTCATATCCCACTTTTCACAGAAATGTTTTGCTGCGTCCCATTTACGAAGGTTCTTATCCCACTCAGTACATTCGTAGATGAATGTAGATTTCTTTTGTTTCTTCTTAATAGGCTTCTTGGTCTGTTTATGTGGTTTCACTTCAATGAGATATTTAGACACTACATCTCCTTCCTTCATCATAACGTATCCATCTACATAGTAAGTATGCATCTTTCCATCATGTCCCTTATAAGGAATACGAATAGATTCACTGCCCCAATGTATAATATTAGGGTTGGAATCGCAGAACTTAAAGAACTTTAATTCAAGTCCAGATCTATATATAGCACGATCTCCATCAAACTTATCCTTATGTTTTGGGTAAAAATACCCTTGACGATATTTAGAATTCATCTTCAAGGGTAGTTCTTTTCTAGCTTTCCTCATAATCAATTATTGTACATCGAATACTACATAGTCATAACTACCATCTTCGTTGTGGCGTATACCTATATTCTCACAGTGAGAATCTGTATGTGCGACTCCAATATTACCTAGTTCACTAAGACCCCAAGAAATATCATCAGCAAACTTTAACTCTTCGTCATCTAACCCATCCTCTTCCTGATCATAATAATTATCACGCCAATCGGGTGATTTTTCCGACAATGATTGTTCAATGGTGCATATATCCTCAGTAATATCTAATAATTCGGTCACATATGCATTATGTTCCTCTGACACATCAAATATATTGGCTACATTGGCAAATTTTCTCCTAGACTCTCTAATCTTAATTGCTGAATACATTTCCTCGTCAGAACTCGTCAATTTAACAACATAATCCTTTCCTCCAAAATTCACTAAGAATGCTGTACCCCAATGTCCACTTCCTATATCGGAAGCTCCTTCATAATCCATTTCAAAATCGTCATATTCTTCGTCAGACATAGCATCCACTTTGCCTTTAATATTTTCATCAGCAATACCTAATTTAGCAAGAACCTCTAATTCATGCTTTACTGAATCGAATTCCCTATACTCGAATATATATTTCTTAAATGATTTCATTATCCTACGAAAATCCCGATAGGTTCTGAATCACCAAATCCAGCACTTGGACCATCTAGCATTAATTCTTCTAATCTTTCCTTCTCTTGCAAACCTTCATTAAGTACAAGTTCACCATTTAAAGTTCCAGATCCTGGCAAAGATACATTTGAAATCTTTGTAAGTATGCGACCCCAAGTAATCTTAGTAAGAGCTAATGCATATTGATATACCCAAGGTTCTTTAATAATATCTCTAATTGGTCTTTCAACATAACATGAAATTACTCCCCAATATCTTGTATCTTTTGGTTGTGGATAGAGTTTTAAGTATTGAGTTCTCTGATCAAAATGTGTTTCTTTCTTGAGGGCAAGCACTTTTTCTCGTGTTTCTTGCCACTCTTTCATAGTATTCCACGATACTAGATCAAATCCAAAATTACCCATTGCATGACTGAAGAATGTTTGTTGAGCCATTGATTGCTCCATTGTGAATAGCGTATTAATACCTGTTGTAGATCCTTCATCAAACTCTTTAACTGCAATAACCTTTCTATATTCCATTGTATCGTAGTCAAATGCATTATTATATACCTCTACATCTTCCGCAACAGCACCTTCTTTAGTAATAGTTGTTTGTCCTGCCTTCTGGAAGCTGGCTGATAATGCTGGTAGATATTCAGTGATGTCTGTATAAACATCTCCTCCAATAATATCCATTTTAGGTATACCATTCTCTGGAATCACAGCACTTAGGGCTGAACTAGCAGTAAAGTCGCTATATTCGATAGGAGTTGTCACAACATACACTTCATTGGTATTATCAATGGAAAAGTCGGGATTATTGCGAATTGTGGGGTCTTTTGCTAGTCTTTGGGCTGGTGTGAACCCAGTATTGGCTACTGTGAATAGGTGATCTAAACGAATTCCTCTATTCTTTTCATATAAATTACTATCAAATACTAAGTATTCCTCAGTATACCCTGCAAATTTAGTAAAAAATTCCATAGAAATACTAATATTTTCATACAATCCTTCAGGGTGTACCTCTACATTAATGGATGGATGTCCCAAACTATACAAAATTCGTTGTCCAAGGGCTTGAAAACTCTCAATTTTTGAGTTTAAGTTTGTGGATTGGAATGCGCTTATAGGTTTTACTTCGCACAGGTTACTATCATGAAGACTCATATGCATTATTTAGCATTTTACACTCACAACATCAAGTGATAGCTATTAAATAGTATTAATAACATCACACCATGAATATAATCTATGTAAAAAATATGCTAGAGATATGTGCTATTGTAGCAGGACTAACTGTTACTTTGATACCAACATATCGCTGGATGAAAAACCGCATAAGGCGTAAGGAAGAGGAAGAAGAGGCTAAGGAAGATGAGAGAAAGACTCACAAAGCTATATCTGAACAAACTCTAGAATCTATTAAAGGAATAGATATACGTTTAAAGAATGTGGAGGAGGAGATTACATTAAGTGATGGGTCTATAAAGAATTTTGTACACGTCATTAAAGCTGAAATTGATACCTCGAATTGGTTGAACCCTAGACCTATGTTTAGGACAACCACTTCTGGATTAAATATATTTGTAAATGAGGCATATTGTCAAATCTGTAAATGTAAGTCTGAAGATCTCATCAATTTGGGATGGATGAATTTCCTCATATCCACCGAGATGGCAGACTCTATACATCGAAGATGGATGTCTTTCGCACACGAACTGACTCAATATAATGATGTAATGCATTTTGTCACAAATGATGGGGAGGATAGAGGTAATTGGAATGTAGTTATCAAACCATTGGGACCAACCACTTTACAAAAAAATGTACTATCTGACGATAGAACTATTATTAAAGAAGATGTGCATGAATATATATGGCACGGAACATTCAAACCAAAAGACGATATTGCTAAGAAAATTGCTGACAATCTGGGAATTCCATACTAAATAGATGCATGAGATATACACCCCCAACCAAATTAGCCATGCGTATAACTTACGGTCTTTTAATAGGATCTATTATATTCACCATGTTTGATTATAATAGATTTTCTAATGTATGTTCCGTGATATCGACCTGTAATCTATTGGCAGCTATTCAATTCAAAAAATATTAATTGAAAAAATAAAGACAAAAAAAGCGAGGTAATTATACCTCGCTTTTTTTTTATATTTATTATTCTATAGGAGCTTCGCCACCAGCCTCCATTGGGGCTTCCTCGCCACCGATTGGCATTTCCTCTGCCATATCGCCCCCAGCAGCAGC
>Ga0233410_10000016_pt1 | contig 55978 bp, 65 predicted proteins | sample Na_anoxic_1_MG_FD_179869 | JGI IMG/M metagenome (GOLD analysis project Ga0233410, IMG submission 179869) | Seawater microbial communities from Saanich Inlet, British Columbia, Canada - Na_anoxic_1_MG | ecosystem: Environmental > Aquatic > Marine > Inlet | place: Canada: British Columbia...
AATGGCGTATTAATGTGCTTTTTACCTTCGGTTCCCTTGGCTCCTTCGGTTCCCTTGGCTCCTTCGGTTCCCTTGGCTCCTTCGGTTCCCTTGTTTTCTTCGGTCCCAGTCCGTTGCAACTCTGAACATGCCCGAATATCAAACAAATCCTGGGGATGCTGCGGGGGCAGAAACTGCGTCCACTGGGTCTGCGAAAACACGGTTTTCGTCTTTTCCACGTACCGCAGTGACAGTTCCTGGACAATCGACTGCTTCAATCGGGTCGCCATGGGCTCCTTCATCGCGTCACCGCGCTTTAGATTCACGAGCGCCGCGATGCTCTTGTGTTTGTTGCTCGACTCCATGACCTTTTTCATGTAAATGGCGGGCCAAACCTTTCGCTGCTTTTTCAGCGTCCTAAAAATATGCACCAGGCGGCGCGCCACGTATTGCGTCAGCAATTCCGTCGTGTCTTCGTCCCCCCCCTTTTCTTTTTCATCCTCTTTGTCCCCCTTTTCGTCGGCTATTTTTTGCATGATTTGCTTTTTCGACAAAAACAGCTCCACCATATAAATGTAAATAATTAATAGATAGGTGGTCTCTTGGATGGCCATGTAATCGTTTCGACTGTACGGTTCCTTGGGCTTTTTCACCAAGTACTGCTCGTACGCATCGCCCAATTTTTCCGCCAGTTCGGTGGTTAGCAAATCAAATGTTTCCATGACGGGAACGGAAAAGGCGATGCGAAACGTCTGGTCATTCAGCAAATCCAGCATCTTGTTGCCCGTGACCAACTGGCTGTCATCCGTTTTATTTGCGCCACGGGCAATCGAATCGGCCAAGGTGGCCTCGTCTTCCTCCAACGTGGTTTCGTCGTTGCCGTCAATGTGCTCGTCTTCGTTTTCAAAATCGTTGAATAAAATATCCTCCACCATGTTTTCGTCCTCTTCTTTCGCTCCCACGCTTTGCTTGGCATCCTCCTTTTCCAAGACGGCGCCCGTGTGCACCTTGAACCCGCTGTCGTCAAACACCTCGGTATTCACCAGGCCGATGCCCTCGATAAACACCCCCGTGTGCTTGTCGAAAATGCCGTCGTCGGTCTGCTCCCCGATTTCCTGGATTAGATTGGCCCGCACCACGTCATAGTCGCGGGGATTGCGAATGACCGCCGTCGCCAGCAGATACAAAAACCGCGGCACCAGTTTCACGTGTGTCTGCACGCAATAATACCACCATTCGTTTTGCTTTTCCTCTGCATATACCGTGCTGTCTTCTGCTGGGTCGCCCAGATACACGTACTTTTGACTTTCCACCAAGTTAATAATGAGCCGCCGCTTGCGGCTCTCGTCCTTGTCGCGAAGCACCAAATCCACCATCTCCTGGTTGGGCGACACGGGAAGGTCGGAAAGAATGGCCGTTTTTCCCAGACGGTACTGGGCGTTGTTGTTTACCAGCTTTTCCGCGTTTCGAATGTGCTGGAGCACGGGATAGATGTGCGCACTATAGGCTGCCTCTGTATTAATGGAATGGTCGAGCTCTTCTTTGGACAAAAAATAGGCGTCGTCGAAATAATGGTAAAACTGCTTAAACAAGTCCGTCGAGATTTTATTTGTCGCCATTTCCTCCGAGACGCACTCGTCCTTGTCATTGTTCAGGGAGGTGCTGAAACACATGTCTTGCAGCACGCACAACACGTCCTCGGAGTTTCGCACATTCATCTTCATGATGGACTGGATAAGCGGGTCGGCGTGCCACTGTTTTTCCCCCTCGGATTTCGCGAAATACTCTTTTGCTTCATCCCCTTCGCCCACAATCGCATACCGCTTCTCTAAGCTTGCGGAACTTGTCAAAGGTACGGACCCAATCGTTAGCCCTGGTTTCAACACTTCTTTTAGTTTCCACATGACGGCCTCGACCGCATTCACCACGTAGGACAAAGTCATGGCTCGCTCGGCAAACTGTTTGGCCCGCTCCGCGATTGCCTTGCATTCCTCGGAATGCGTTTCGCAGTACTCAATCTGGGAAATTAAATTCGACAAATCCGCGCGCACGGGAATGTACATGCGCCGTCCGTTGGCCTCTTCCTGGTCCAGCAAATGGTCAATCCACGAGGTGTAGTCGCTTTTCACGCGCAAAATCACCGACCCCGTCCGCATCGTGGTCAGCAGACGGTACGCGTGCACGTTTCCGTCAATGTGGATGATGTATTTGTACGTGCTCTGCTCGCTCATAGGCATGCGGGCCACGGGTTTCAAAAAGGTGTTCATGTAGGCAAGCCCGACCTTGGGATCGTAGCGGATGGCTTCCGAGTCAATCGTGTCGGGTTTGTTGGACACGATTCCCACATCTAACATGGCCGAATATTTCGGGTCCAGACCCATTTTCGCCAGCTTGATGCGCATGTTGGTGTTTTCCGACACGCCGCAGCCTGTGGGTCCGCCGCGAAACACGGCCTTGCTCTTTTTCTTGGCCCAATCGAGTTCGTATTTCGGGTCGGGGTGCGCGTCTTTCAGCACATAGTCCACGTCGTCGTAGTTGGGAATGGGAATGTCCCAGTAACCTTCTTCGCCCGAAATACTGAGCACGGGAATGAATTTCTCGATGCGATAGGCCGCAGGCATCTGCACGTTGCGATTCAGTTTCCACGGGATAAGCCCGTTTTTTCGCAACAGCACCGCGTCTGTCAGATTAAGAATGTACACGCCATCGGGCGCACGAATCTTTTGAAAAAGCGCATTGTACTCTTCCGACGTGCCCGACGCCGCCGCATACGGCTTGACCACGCACTGCATGATGCGCATCTTTTTCAGACGGTCCTTGTCGTCCAGGAGCGCCCCGTTGATTTTCGCGTCTTGTTTCTTTCGCACGTCGGCCATGACTATATCTTTGAAAAACTGCGACATTTCGCGCGTTTCCAGTTTCACCATTTTTTGTTCGTCGCCATTCACACACAGCATGTAGCACGAGTGGTTTAAAAAATTCATGATATACGAAAGGGTCTGGTACAGGGCTTCTTCGGACATTTCCCAGGGCCCGTCATCCAAATTCAGGGGAAGTAAATAGTCGTCTAATAGCCGAGGGCGAGGCTTGGAATGATTTATTTTCGCCAGACACGCCGAGCCGACGGCAAAGGCATCCTCAAAGGTCCGCACGATTTCCATTTTATACTGTGCTTTCTTATTTTTTATGTTTTTATCTTTTTCTTTCCATGTGTTTTTTGCGAAAGATAAGAAAAAAATAAAAAAGATAAAATTACAAGGTCTTTTTGTTTCGATGGATTAGCGGATCCATTTCTGTTTCCAAGTTGGTAAAATCATCCCGAGGGTTTTCATTCATGATGGCGATTGGTGCATTGTCTGCTTTGTTAGGCGCCGAGCTAACAAACGGATGGTCTCGAACTGATTGTTTGAGTTCTTTCACTGATACTTTGCAGTTACGTATGTTGTGCCCAATTATACACATATAGACGAAAAATAAGGAGTCAATTTCTTCTGGATATTTGGCCGTCATTTCATTTAGCCAATTATATACATAAATCATTTCTTCTCTACCTTTTTTTTCGTGACGAGTCAGAGTTTCTTTGTTGCGGCTTAAAAAATCCCCCATTTTTTGTATCACATCTTTTTTATAAATATAACAGAATAAATAATCATTCAAGCGTTTTTCACGACTGTAATCAATAGGTGTATCGAAGCTATAATACCATTGAGTTAATTTATACAAATGGTCTCTTTTTGGAAAAGCACTAAGAGATTCGCAATAATCACGCGAATTTCTTAAAGGCAGTGTTTCCAACACGACCTTGTCTTTGGTAACCAATCGAATGCATCAATCGGTGCTTGAATAATTGCCCATGTTCTTTTATTATTGTTAAAAATTGGTTTTAACACGTTTTTTGCGAAAGATAAAAAAAGATATGAAAGAGTTATTTCATATATTATTTAATACAATGAACGACATTAAAAACAACTATTCATCGTGCGGCAGAGTAATCAAGGCATACACAAGTATCACCACCAAGTTGTACAATGGTATTCCGCCAAATACCTTTAATCAAATCATCATTGAATTTCAAGATATGCAGCTAACCTTGGGTGCCGCTGCAGAGCGGTCTTGCAATACCAAGTCGTGGTTTACCGAGTTTGATTGTCAACAATTAGTCGGATACGAGATTCATGATATTTATAATTTCGGGGATGCAACAAATGACACAGAAGAGGACACAACCACGGTTTATACTATTCATGCAGGCAAAAATGCTGAAAAAATGCCATTAACCTTGCACAATTATGCTTATGGTGGATATTACAACGGATGGCTGGAGATTTCTTGGAATAAGTTGTAAAACGGTTTAAAAGCAACGCACATGATTATACAACAATGTCGGATTCATTTGCTACGTGCGGAAAAGTCATTGGAGTATCCTTTTGTTCGTTTGATTGTTACAAAAATTCACGTATTAATACCATCATTATTGCATTTGAACACAACGAGCTCACCCTATACGTTGAAGGATATTGCTGCTCTTCATCTTGGATTGAAACATACAACGACCAGGATTTTCAAACGTTGGTGGGTCGGTCTATTTCCAGCATGGAAAGAATGTCTGAAATTGACATGCCCCCATCCAACGTTCAAGAGGAAGACATTAACGAGCTTTGGGTGTTTCATTTAGACAACGGCGAAACGTTTGAATTTCTCCATCGCAACTCGTCCAATGGCTACTATCGTGGAACCCTCACGAAAACATGGACGAGGTACAACGCCCCTGGTTGCGCAAAAACCGAGATTGTGATTGTGGTGGGGCTGCCAGGTGCGGGAAAAACCACCTATATTAACAATTGCACGCGTAATCGAAAAAATACAAGCGTGTACGACGAGGTGTTGTCAAACCCAAACGCGGGCGAACAAATTCAAGCAGAACTCGACGAGGGAAAAGTGTGTGCGATTTACCTCACGGATGCGAGGTTTGTGGATGCAATGGCGTACAAACGATGGATTACCAACAATCGCTTGTCTACCGACATGATTAAAACAATTGCGTTTGAAAATAATGCAGAAGTGTGTCAAAAAAATAATATACATAGAAACGATGCACATGTGAAACTAAAGGCAAACGATATTGAGCGTTTGTCTGCGATTTATAATCCAAACCATACCATGTATTTTTCTGTGACCGTCGAGTCAGTGGTAGATGCGACCGTCAGACCTTTGGGCATGACTGGGTACTGGTCTGCAAGTAGCACGTATGCATCTGCATTTTAAAATTATTGTGTTTTTATCGCCACGCTTCGCCAAGCTCGAGCTCTAGCGAATTCAAATATCCAAAGCGATCTGCTTCCGCTACTAATTCGACAGTAGGTATATGGCTAGTGTCTCGTTTAGAATCACGGGGGTCATAGCCAAACTCATTTCGTACAACATATTTTCTTACTTTAGTGCTAATTTTAAGAGCGGTTTTAAGTGTATTGGCACACTCGCCTTTACAAACCGAAATGGCTCGTCCATAGTCGTCGTCATCATCTTCACACTTATTTTCTTCTTCTTCTCTATCGAAAATTGTAAATATTTCCTTGGTAGGCTTGTCGCAGATGATACAAGTACGTTGCATTGTTTTTTTGTTAGTATATTGATGAACTAGCATTATTATTCATTTTTTGCATTTGAACCATTTAATAAAAAAAACAATTATATGATTTGAATAATGTATTTTTGTTTATTTGTTTGTTTGTTAGATTACAGCATGGTATCTGTCGTGAATTCCAGCTCTAAATCGGGATTAAATTGCCGTACCAATTTGGGGATTGGCAGTATTCGCACCCCTTGACGGGCCAGCTGTCTCTTGCTCAGTTCCCCCGAAATCTGTTTAATCAGTTTGTATATCTGCGTATGCCGATTCCAAATATCTCGGTCGCCGTTGGTGTTTTTGTTCAGCATGTTTATGTTGTCGTTCAGCATGTTTATGTTGTCGTTCAGCGCATCCACCGCGTAATAATACATTTCGGGGTTGGAAGGAAGCAAGGTTGCGTCGTGATAGCCAAAGACGCACGCATACTGTAAATTCGTCTTGGTGTTGGTAATTTCGTCGTAAAGTGTTTGCACCGTGTTGTCGCGGTACTGCTTATTTCCCTGTCCCAATTCAAACCAATGCGTCATAATATTGTTGAATGCCATCTTGCTATTATTATTATTATTATTATGTATTTGTATATGGTATTATAATTTCATTTTTATTTTTAAATTAAAATAAAATAAAAAGGGTCTTTTTTCAAAAAAGATAATGGTTTAACCCATGTTTCCGCCGTGGGTAGCCGAGTAGCCGTACTTTTGGGTCTGTGTCGTTCTGTTGGGAATGCACATATTGCCGTACTGAGTGTTGACGGCGCCCGTCAGACTGGGGTTGCTGGTCATAAACCAACCAATCTTGGGCGCAAGGCCCGCCTTTTTGTTTCCGCCGCAGTTCCACCGGTTAACAATAGATGCTTGATGTCTCGCTGCTTTGCCTCCGCTCATGTAGACCATTTTTTCTTATATTATTGTCCCTAAATATTTTATTTTTACAGGTGGATACCAAATTTGGGAGCAAAAAACGTGACCAATTGATTCAGCATGGTGGCGCTCAATAAAAAGATCCCCGCGTTGAACGCGATTTTGCGGTCCAGTTCCGTGAATTCAATCTGCCGAAAATTATTGAACCGAATAATGAGAAAAAGCGAAATATAAATCTTTAAATAATATTGCAAATCTTCTATATATCTCGGAGCGGCCGCCGACAATCCCATGACCACGGCGAAATAAAGAATATACAAAACAATGCTCAAATAATCAAATGCCTTGATTTGAAATTTAGTAATGTTCATTGTTTTCCGTTGGATTTAATATATACCTATATTTGGTTGAATAAATGTACCATTGCTTTTTCCTTTTTCCTCTTTAAATTTGCAAAAAATATGGGCGTGAAACATGAAGGAGCGAATCATTCAGTTTAAAAAGGGACCATTTCCCAAAAAATACACGGTGCGTGTCCAAGACAAGAAAACACGCAAGGTCAGAAAATTGCATTTCGGAGACAAAAGGTACCCACAATACAAAGACAAGACACCCCTGAAATTATACCAAAGCAAAAATCACGGAGAAAAAAAACGAAGACAGCGATATTATTCGAGACATTCGGGGACTAAAAATAAACGACAAGCCATCGCAAAAGAATTGAAAAAAAGCAAGGGTCGTTACACACCCAAACTACTGAGCCATAAATATCTTTGGTAAGCTTAAGCTATCCATCCGTCCTTGGGTAAGCTATCCATCCGTCCTTGGGTAAGCTATCCATCCGTCCTTGGGTAAGCTATCCATCCGTCCTTGGGTAAGCTATCCATCCGTCCTTGGGTAAAAACGCGTAAAATGTATTGAAAAGAAACCCCTTGTTATACCAAGAACTAAAATGTCGACATCCGCTACTTCGTACCCTGCGTACCAGCCCAAGACGTTGGCCAATGGCATGCCCAACCCCAAATACGTGGACCTGACGGCCGAGGTGGATCCCCCGATTGACGGCCAGGCCTTTTCCGTGTGGACGTTTATCAGTCCCGAAAAGATTCTCAAGGACAAGCACCTGTTTCAATTCGAGTCTTTTGTGAAAAAGTGGGAGTTTTCCAAGAAGATGCAGGCGTATACCCAGTTTATCAATTTCATTTCGTTCAAGTACAGCCTGTCGGCCGAGGATTTAAACAATGATTTTGCGGATTTTCTTCGCGAAGAGGGCGCCAAGCTGAATTCAGGGTCGACCATTGAGGACGACTACAAGAGTTTCATGGAAAAGCACGAGGACCGCATCAACAAGGACTTTGACACCAAGCACAATTTCCAGACGTCGATGCGCGCGGTGAAAAACAGCGGCAACTATGCCACCCAGAAAGAGGCAGAGGAACGTGCCAAGTTGATTCGTGAGACGTTTCCCTCTCACACCACGCGGGTCGGTCCTGTGGGCCAGTTTGGCATGTGGGATCCTACCTGGAAGCCAGGGGACAAGGTGGATTACATGGACAACGAGCTAAACCAGCTGGTGCACGAGAAGGAGAAAAACGCGGCGATTTCCAAGGCGTCGTTTGACAACCGTATCCGCGAGAGCAAGGAGACGGCCATCCAGGAGAACATTAAAAAGGCCGAGGCATCTGGCAACGTGCTGACGCAAAACATTGACGAGCAGGGCGAGCTGTATTCCGTGTCGACGCAGGAGACGGAGCTGCGTCAGATGGGCGACGCAGTTACTACGGAAGATGTGCGCAACGTTCTGTTTGAGGGCGACAATATTGTGATGGACAAGAACGGCGACAAGGGGCAGAGCCAGCTGCTGAGCGGCCCGCTCGCGACCATGAAGGAAACCGAGGACGAGACCAAGTAAGTATTTTTAAAAAGTGAAAAGTGAATGAAAAATAATAAAATGGCAAAATCTATTTAATTATTCGCGCTCGTATGCATATGTTTTTTTATACACGTTTAGTATTTTAATGTCATTTGGCAACGCCTTTACAATTTCATCATGATATTTTGTTTTATAAGTGTCTTTTACCCACGCGTCGTTTTCATACAACATTTTTTTATTGTGACAGTCCTGAATCGTATTTTTCTTGTATATTGTCCATTTTTTCCCTTTTGTGTCATCGTCATCGTCCGAATCTTCTTCAGGATTATCATATATCCAATGAGCTTCTGGTCGAGTTTCACTTATTGCTTCTTTTTTTTGAACATTGTTTTCATCCAAATAACACACAACAATGCACGATTGTGTATAATAATCGCACCCCATTTCAATTGTTTTGTGTTTTGTTAGATGCCGAAATTTTATTTCATTTTTTATTTTACACCTTTGCACATTTCACAAGTTTACGAAACGCCGAATTCCATAGAAAATTATTTTAGTATGATGAAATCCAGATTGAATAAGTTAGATGGATTGACTCATGCAGAATTAAAGCAAAATATAGAAAGGGTAATAAAAGGAATACCAATGAATAAATATAAAAATATAATTAAGGGAACTTATAACAGAACCGAAAAATATATAAAAAAGCCATCAAATAGAACAAGGAAGAAAAAGAACTATTTATAAAATCGGCGTTTCGTAAACTTGTGAAATGTGCAAAGGTGTAAATCATTTTTACATCAAAGGGTCTAAATCCCGTTTTTTTGCCGAACGTGAAAGCGGCGCCCCGACGAAAGCTGCGGAATCTGCGTGAATCGCTGCTCCCTGAGTCGCCGCCTCATTTTATTCAAAAGCTGAAACCACGACTCGTTTGGCCGATACATTTGCAAAAAGGCCGTCGTCATTGCCCCTGCAGCCTGTGTCGGGTCCCCGTTTAGCCACGTCTCGGCGCTCGTTTGCGGGTCTTTGCAGCCGCTCAGCATGTACACGTTGCCGCGGGTCACAAGCTGGCGACGATTGGCAACGATTCTGCCATTGTTTTTGCAGTTGAACCGCAGGTCCAGGCCCGTGCCGCTGTTGCAACAGTCCATCAAACACACCAGCGTAACCCTGGGTTTCAAATGGCGTCTAATCACGGATTTCAACAGGTCGTCCGAGATGGTTTCTAGCAGGCACGAGTAGATGCATTCGTCGCGCCCGTCCCGCTCGTCGCCGTTTCGGTCGCGCAGCTGGCCGCCGTGCCCGCTATAGTGAAAAAATAGCATGTCGCCCGCCTTTCCTTTTTGAAGTAGTGATTTGAGTTCGTTCAAAATCACCTGTTTGGTTGGTTTATTTATTTCATTAATATCGTCAGATAACATGCGGATGTTGTCGTCGGCAAAACGGCGGGTCTGCAAAAACGCCCGCATGTTGTCAATGTCGTTGATGCAGCCATTCAACGTGTATGGCGTGCCGATGTAGTTGATTCCCGTCAACAGCGCATACCGCTTGCTATTCAATCGTTCCCTTTCCAGTGCTTGTTGTCGTTCTCTCATCCTTTGCCTTTGTCTTTGTCGCAATGCTTGTCGCTGTCTTTGTAAAGCTCGCATATAACGAATTCGCTGCCGCCAATTCATTTGTTGTTTATTTTACGCAATATTAGATGCGTAAAATAATAGAAAAACTGTTTGTAGTAGTATAAGAAAAAATAATTACACGCTTTAATTACACGCTTTAATTACACGCTTTAATTACACGCTTTAATTACACGCTTTAATTACACGCGGTATAATCTCTCGTGATGTTGTCCAAGCATTCATTGAAATCCAAAATAAACAGACTGAGCTGGTCCAATTCTGTATTATTCAGAGATAGTATGTCTAATAAATCCATGTTGATTCTCAAGGTAATCGGTCGGGTATGAATTTTATCCAAAGATACGGCTTTTACAATTTCCTCGTATATGTCTGAAAAGGAAGTTCCTGGGGGAAATTCCACCAACACAATCACTTGATTTTTTTGCTCATACTTAATGATTAATAACCTGGTTGTCCCCGCGTACTGGTGTTCAATATGGTCTGTATCGATTCCGATTTCTTTTAGAGTCTTGCAGGGTGCGAATAAAACGTCCATATTGCTTATTATTCTATTATCCGCGTTGTATTCAAGTCATTTTTTTCGTTTTTTTGTTTTTCGCAACAACAACAACATAATCACAATTATTATCATAAGCATAATTATAAATGGACGAAATCAAAAATGAATATGAACCAAAACCAACACTACAAGAAAACAAGGTCGCCCTTTGTTTTATTGTTAGCTACGCCCATGTATTAAACCAAGAATCTCTTTGGAGAAACTGGATTGAGCCCAACAAAGACTGGATAAATGTGTACGTGCACTACAAGGATTTCAACAAAATTAATTCTCCCTGGTTAAGGTCCCACGCGATTCCCCCCCGCCACGTCGTCACCACGTCTTATTACCACGTCGTCCCCGCCTATGTTGCCCTGCTGTCTTTTGCCCATCGTCACGACACTGCGAACAAATGGTTTTGCATGCTGACCGATTCGTGCGCGCCCCTGATTTCGCCCGCAGTATTCAAAGAAAGGTTTTTTCAGAACAAAGACAAAAGTATCATGCGAGTTCGGCCCGCCGACTGGAACCCCGAGTACCACACGCGAGCCAACCTGAGGCATTTTCCGAAACCGCTGCACGTCATGCACGACCCCTGGTTCACGCTTACCCGCAATCATGTGGCCCAGATTTTGCGATACATCAAGAACCCCGTTAGCCGCACTATTTACACGACGATTTGCAACGGCGGCCTGGCCAACGAAACCGTCTTTGCAATCATGCTTGGTTTGTACAATGACAAAGAGTTAAAAAATATAGAAAAGGATAAAAACGTGATGAATACGTCGGCGACGGTGGCAGACTGGAAGCGACGAGACGGCCCAACAAGTCCGCACACCTTTACCAAGGCAGATAATCCGCACCTGACGGCGCACGTGATTCGCGAATTGGTGAAACAGAATCCCGCAGCCATGTTTATTCGCAAGATGGATGCGACGTTTGTTTTTCCCAATTATCTTTTTGGTTAATTTAATGTTTTGTTAGGTGCATTGCAATAAGAACCTCACTAATTTTGCATGAAATATTTTTTTACACAATCGATTCAAAGTCGGCCTAACAAAATGATTAATCAGTATTTGATTTCAATAAAAATGAAATAGAATAAATACAAAGTGCAGAATAAACAAAATGTCATCGATGCAAGAAAAACTGATTCAAGCTTCCATCCAAAAAATACAAAAAGAAAACGACGCAAAGATGGAGCAGCTTGCAGCGTATCCGAACCTGCTCAAGGCGCACCAAGACGTTGTTTTGCCAATGCGGCAAAAGAATGCGAAACTAAAAGCCGAGGCAGCCGACATTAAATTCCATGTGGACGGCACAAGACGGGAATTACGGAGAAAGAGTATCTAAAACAATTGGCCAAATTAAACGGCCGGCGTCAAATCGGCCGCGAAGCCGAGCCCGAACAAAACATGGACGATTATGCCAAGGTGTGTGAGGCTTGGAACACAGGCGTCAATGAACTAGATGCAGCTAACAAGCAATTTGAACCGCATTGCATCCATATGAATCAGTCTGGAGAAAACATGAAGGAAAAATGCAAGGGAATGTCAACCGTAACAAAATACACTAAAACATGCTCGAATTGTGATTTGGTAACTTGTGTTAATTGCCAAAAATCATATGTTAAAAAGTCATGTTATGCCTGTCGTTTGGATAACTGTGATGATGGTTATTAATCCAGTATTTTTAGAAAAAAAATGAAATAAATACATTCTTTTTTATTCAACAAAGAAAGAAGAATGTCGTTGCAAGAAGAAATGATTCAAGCCTATTAATCCGCGTTGCAAGTTATGCGAGGATAGCGAATTTGTACATTGTGTAAATTGTGGAAAAGAATATCATAATTCGTACGCCGTTTCGTTTATCCTGATGACCGATACAATCATGGCGATTAATAACGATTAATAATTAATCCATCCATCGTTTTACTTCAATTTGTCGTTTTGCAAAAACACGGTAGGTGCAAGTCGGCGACAATCCATGCGCTGTTTTTTTAAATAAGCCTGTTTCAGGTCGCTTTCCTCACCAACTAAAGCAGACGTGCGTGTATCAAACGAGTTTTGCAGCAAAATCGGGCTCTGCTGATTATTTATGGAAGCGGATTCGCTTTGAGAAGAAGAGTAGTATGGGTTGTTGCCCGAAGCATTAAAATACTCACGGGCGTCGGTCTTCATGATGGCCTTGCCGTTTGCCTGCATGAACTGGCGGTATTCCCAGTTGGATTTAATGCCGGCGTTTTCGCGGATGGATTGAGATGTCAAATCGCTGATGTGTTGCATTTATCTTTTTTGTCCTTTTCTTTCATTCACCTTTTATTTTATTTATCGTTTTTTCGCATGGTTATGATTAAATAAAAAAAAATGAATAATCATCACACAGAATAAGAATATAAAAAAGATGACGTCAATTTATATTCTTAAATTGCAAGATGATAAATATTATGTCGGTAAAACAAATCATTTGAATTTTCGTTTAGAAAATCATTTTACTGGGACTGGTTCAATTTGGACGACTAAATATTACCCAATTGAAATTGTACAAATAATTCCAAATTGCGACGAGCTTGACGAAGATAAATATACCAAACAAACCATGATGAAGTATGGAATTGATAATGTTCGTGGAGGTTCTTATACAATGGTCGAGTTGTTAGATTGGCAATTAAAATCATTGCATCAGGAATTTAAAAGTGCAAACAACCAGTGCTTTATTTGTGAAAGCACCAGCCATTTTGCGGCTCAGTGTAAAATAAATAAATACACAACATTGGACGAAATACATACAAACGTAATGAAATTACAAACACAATTGGCAGAGATATTGATTTTCATACCAATTATTTGGAAGCTTAAATGGGTGGTTTGTAATAAGGCAGGTGTTGTTGTTAAAGGAGCAAACGGAAGCCGAGAATTGACGGAAATTCAACCAGGTGTCATTTTTACGGAACAATTTAATTGCGACCATAAAGTGCGTGATGCGTTGAAGCTGTGGTATGAATCGTCGTCCCCGTCTAAAATCAATTCCATTTATAAACCAGAGCTTGCGTGTGCATATTCAGAGCAAACATGGATTTATATTTGTTATACCATAAGAAAACAAGAAGAGCAACGAATTATTTGTTTAGATCCAACCATAAAAAACGATGTTCAAAATTTGAGTGGTGATTATAGCATTGTAATGAATAAAATACGAGATGACAAACAAAAATATATTGACTGTCTTTTGAAAAAAAGTATGGAATTTATCTCGAAAAATAAATAAGGCGAAACATCAACGGACTAACAAAACCAAAAAAGAAAAGAAAAATGGAAAGGTTTGAGGAAGTTCCCGCGCTAATTGAAAACAACGTCAAGCAATTTTTATCCGCGAGGCTGCAAAATAGCCATCATATTAAAACCACCTACTACAATGGCATCTACAACATGATACTGTTGTTTCTTTTGCTCGTTATCGTGGGCGGAGTGCTCATGTATAAATACAAGGGCAAGCCAACGCCCGAAGACAAGGCGCGCAAAACCTACGAGCAGCAGCAGTACATTTTATCGCTCATACGCACCCAACAACTAGAAAAAATGCGGAATCACCAAGAACTGCTTACGGGGCTGCCGCACTGGGACACGGAATATTCCGTCCGATTTTGATTTTATGCCTGTGAAAGTAGTTCAAAGTCGTCTAGGAAACTACAATCGTAGTTGGTCGCAGGCAATTTTTGCATGCATTCTTTGCAAAGAATAAATTCCATGAAATCATTGTTAGAATTGGTCGGTATTTGAATGTCCAGGTTGCTTATCCATGGGCTCAGCAGCGCCAAGTGCTCAGGATGTTTCTTGCTTTGGTCAAAGATTTCTCGGGTTTTTCTTACCAATCTGCTTATTTGTTCTCTTTCCCAATCGAGCCCGTCATCTTTATTGCTGTCTTTCAAATAAAAGACGTCGGCGCACGAGATGCACATGCATGCAGTTTTATTGGCCAAACTATGGTTGATAATGTCGCGGCAATCGTCGCATATGTTGGAGCTGCCCCATCCATTGTCTTGCTCTATGCCGCAGTTGTCGCACCAATACGGACAATAACCCATTTTGTTATTGTTTTTTGTTTATTTAAATGTTAAAAAACAGTAATATTTATTTCATTTCTTCTTTTTAACGCTTTTCTTTTTTGTTAGGTGCGAGTCATGTTGTTGTATTGAAACTGCAGTTTGCATCTCAAGTCGTCGGACAAATAATACCGACCCCAACCTATTATTCCAGATGTTTCCATTACGTCTTCTAGCAACCAATATTCAGGAAAAGTATGTTCAATTGAACCTTGAGTACCATACACATCAATGAACGACTTGGCAAGTTGCTCGGTTTGCAAAAACAGTGTTGCAAATCGATACTCTTTTGCAAAGCGGTCATGACTGTTGAGCATCAGCTTGGGAGTAACTATGGGATTTGTAATCCAACTGTACTTTAAAGGGGTATTATCCATTTTGAATTCAGAATAGTGTGCCATGATTGATTGTTTGAATGAATGACATATTATGACATTTTATTCATTTTTATATTTTCCAACAAATTTCTTAAAAAAACTTTACCACCAAGCTTCAACGAATTTCTTTAAAAAAATTAACGTTTGCCCTTGGCATCCAAATATTTCATCGTCAGCTCGGTTAAATTCTGAATGTACGTCATGCACTTGCTCTGGTCCCCCGCGTCCATGTCGGCAATCGGCTGGCGAAACTTGTCGATGTACATCATGATTTGGTTGGCGTTTTCCGCGCTCTGCACGTCCTCGCTGTAGTCGTTGTGAATGAAAAAAATAATGTCGCTGGCCCGAATCTGCTCCAGATACTTGGCCACAATGTGCTGGTTCCAGAGCCCAATCAAGATATTGGGGTTTCCCTTGCGCAACAAGGCGAGCGCGTTTTGGGCGGTGAGAATGTCCTTGTTGTCGGGAAACACGGACCGAATGTCCGCCACGAATTCGTCGAAATGGTTGTTGAACGCCTTGAGAAACACAGATGCCGACATTTATTACTATATATTTCATGTTAGTTTCAACTGTTTTTACGCACTTTAGCAAAGCGAGATGGAACGAAATGGAATCCGTCGCGTTCCATCTCGCTCACTTAGGGCGCTCACTTAGGGCGCTCACTTAGGGCGCTCACTTAGGGCGGCCTTTTTGATAAATAAAAAACCATAAGTTTGTCTTTTCCTTTTCGTCAAAGGTATCTTGATTATTTTCGCGAGATGCTGGTGGAAAACAGGTTGCTAAACAATCGATTCACATCGTCCGCACGCAATTGGGGCATCGGGGGCGGCAATGGCAGCTGGGGGCGAATCCTTTTAATCGCGCAAAAGGTGGAACTGACTGTCTTTTTATGATATTTGCACAATCCGTTTTCCTCGGAACAGTCGGTGCATTTCAGCGCCAATTGAATCCTCTTTGCATCCAGCATGACTTGTCTTTCTTCTCTGGCCTTTTTCATGTAGGCGTGGTCGTTGCGGTCGCCGCATATATAGAAACGGCTTCTACAGCCGCCACAGCCGCCACGGCTGTCCTGGGGGTCTGGTTCCAAGGCGGTAAATTCCTCTATATAATTGGCACCAAACCAAATTTTCTTTGTTTTTGTTTTGGTTTCTGCCTTTGATTCGGCCCTTGTTTTAATTTTATTATAATCTTCTTCGGCGCACAAAAACGTATTCAATATTTTATTTTTCGTTACCTGGATGGACTCTGTGGTGAGGTGCAGCGGATTTTCGCAAATCTCGTGGTTGCAGTAGTAGCAACCCTCTTTTGGGTGTCGCTCAAAGGTGCAGCGTTGGTTTTTGCAACCTGCGCACGCATAAGAGCTAAAGCGATTGGAGGATGTTGATTTAGCCAAAGAACTGTTTGTCTTACCGCGAAACTCGGATTCCGAATCCGAATAGTCCGAGTCCGAGTCGCTGCTGCTAACATCTCTTGCAAAGGTAAAAGTACTCATGTTATTTTGGGTTATGGTTGTTGAACATTTGCAAAATAAAATAAATTATTCATTTTTTATATTTTGCTTGTTAGGTATAATAAAATAATATCGGTAATAAATAACAGCGAGTCGGTCAAAATGAAAAATTATTATGCCAAATTGTCGCCGTGGGGCAAAGTATTGTTTTTTCTCGTTGCCTTTTTCGTCGTTCTTCTCGTCTTTAAGCGAATCAACGGGTCTTTAAATATTCAAGAAGGCTTTGAGCAGTCTGACAAGTTTCTATTTAAATCCGACGTGACGGATATTTACGATCCATTTTACGCCGACGTGTACGACTATCTGGTGTTCAACAACATGAAAAACGAGTACGAGGTGGGCGAAATTATTAATAAAACCGACGCCACCAGCCAAAGTGTGGTGCTGGACATTGGCAGCGGCACTGGGCACCACGTTGCCCTGCTATCCGCCAAGGGCATCGACGCCATCGGCATGGACGTGTCCCCCTCCATGGTGGCCCAGGCGAAAAAAAACTACCCCGACTACAAATTCGAGGTGGGCAACGTGCTCAACATGTCGCAGTTTCCGCCGCAAACCTTTACGCACATCACCTGTCTCTATTTCACGCTGTACTACATCCAAAACAAGGCGGCCTTTTTCGAAAACTGCATGCAGTGGCTTATGCCTGGCGGCTACCTCATTGTGCATGTGGTGAACCGCGAACTGTTTGACCCGATTTTACCGCCTGGCAATCCGCTGCTGCTCGTGTCCCCGCAGCGCTATGCGAAAAAACGCATCACGAATACGAGCGTGAAATTCAACGACTTTACGTATACGGCCGACTTTCAGATTCCCGAGACGGGCAGCCCCGACGACGACAAGGTGGTGACCTTTGTGGAAAAATTCAAAAACGACAAGGACGGCAAGACGCGCAAGAACGAGCACACGCTGTACATGGAAAGCGAGGGGCGAATCGTGCAGATGGCCGAGGAAACGGGGTTTATCGTACATAGCAAGATTGACCTGCTGCACTGCCAGTACGAGTACCAATATTTATACGTTTTTGTGAAACCAACCTAATAAAATAAATAAATAAAGGTCAACCTAACAAAACCGATAAATAAAGCAAAAATAGCCAAATACAATTTCATAAAAAAATATTCGGGGACTTTTTGTAAAATAATAAATTTACCCGTAACGCGACCCCGCGGTGTCCATGGAATGGGGTGGATGGGTCCAAAGATATACCCCCGTAAATTCCCACATATTAATTATTCGTCCAGTTCGGGTTCGTATTCGTCCCAGCATGTGTCGTAATCACCAGTAATTGCCAAGTAGAATCCCAATTCGCATTGGTTGGGATTGTCGTCTTTGTTTTTGAATATTCTTCCAAACAACGCGTCCACCTTTTTTTTCGTCGTCAGGTCGGGAACCATGGCCTGGCCGCTTTCTGGATCCCACATACACACTACACCATATACGGGCATCATGCCATGATTTTTTGACATGCCGTTTGCATACACGGCAATACTTTCGAAATCTTCTTCCGAATCCTCGCCATTCTTATAATATTTTGCCAACCAACATTCGTCGATGACCTGGTTTCTATCTCCTTCTTCGCGCCAGCCATAGATAACGAGGGGATACGTGTAGCCGTACATTTTATTCTCTTATTGTTAAATGAAACAAGAATTTTTATTTCATTTTTTATTTTTACCTAACAAATTCCAATAAATCAAACAGTTGCTGCAATCGGGCATCTATTTTTTGAAACACCAGGCAGTCGTCGAAACAAAACTGGACGTGGCGATGCATATATGTTTTACACACACACATGCAACATTCGGGGTCCTCTTTAACGCCAGTGCCAGCGGAGCAAAAGATGGCACCCTTTTTCAATTCTATTTTTTCGGGATTTTTCAAACAAATCCATCGCACGTGGAGTCCGCTTCGCAAATCGTCGGCATCGTCCGCATATAAATAATTTGTTAGCTGGGCCTGCATTTTTTCCATTTCTTCTTTCGATAAAAACAGCCGCGACAACACCGAGGCAGTGTCGGCCTCCCGGTTCACCATTCGCTGCAAATAATTGTCGTCGTAGTCTTCTTCTTCTTCATCGCTGCTACTGTCGCTGCTACTGTCGCTGCTACTGTCGCTGCCATGTTCCAAATCACTTTCTTCATTTTCGTGTAAAAAATTCATGATTTATTTTATTGTTTATTATACATTCATATTGTTATTATCAGCATTTCGTGGTATTAGCATTTCCATCGCGTCCCGCATTCCAAGCACGATACAAACACCGTCATGGGCTCATCCGCGCTTCTGGTTTGCATCTGGTAGTAGGTGGTTTTTCGCGAATGACACTTGCGGCACTCAAAGGCGTCCGTCATGGACTCGACCGACGATTCCTTTTCGCGCTGCTTGGCAAACTCCCACTGCTGAATAATATCTTTCCACAGTGCTGGGTCCATCTCCATGTGCGTCATGAACGCCAGCTCGTGGGCCAGACATTTTTTGTCCAGGATATTTTGGGTTAAAATGGGGTTCTTTTGCATGTTTACATAAATGGTGCGCAGCTTGTTTTTGTAAATGGTTTCAAAATATACGTTTCCCCACTCGTGCATCACATTGTACTGTTTTGCGTACTGCACCGACCAGTTGAATACTCCCCTTTCCAGATTGTCAATCGCCTTTTTTATAAAAAGGCTTTCCTCGGCATCAACCAGTACTTTGGCCAACAATGCGCGCGCACGGATTCGAATGGGGTCTTCTTGCTCCGACATTTACTGCTTGTTGGTTAAACGTCGCAAGCTTTATTTCATTTTTTATAATTAAAAAATGAAATAAAGCTATTTCATTAAACACACTAGTAAGGAAATAAGTCAGTCCGTCAGACAACATGGTGGAAATACTCCCATTCATGTTTAACGCGTCCTATTTTTCGCAAGATGATGCAGCGACAAAGCATTCGCCAATGCAACCATCGTCCACACACCCTTTTAAAGCCGCTTCTTCTTCTTCCGCGATTGTTTTTCCCCCAGTTTCACTGGCGGTTCCCACGGAACCAAAACGTGCATTGGTATTGGTTGCAGCTAATATCGTAAAACCCATTCAACGAATGTTTCACTGCGGAAATAAGACCCACGACTCGCTGTTTGTCTGCTTTTACGTGCTAAAAAACAACGACGCGATGCGGTATCACCGCGACGCCCGACGCTGGCCCATGTTGGAGCGCCAGCATAAAATCGAGGCGGCCGCCGCGCTCCGCGACCCAGAAAATATGCAGCGATTGGTCCAACTATTTCCAAAAAAAGGCGCGACCAAGGTGGGGCAAATAGACGACGATCTAACAAACCCCAAAAACCCCACCATCAGCATCAAGACGTTTATTTCTTTGTGTTGCATTTGTTGTATAAATATTGTGCTAGTGGACGACGACCTGCGTACCATGTGTGTCTTGCAATCAGATTCAACTTTTAATAATTCTTTTCCCAAGCATTCCGTGCACATTCGCGGCGGCAATTGCTGCATCATGTGGGACAACGACCTGGACATTCTGAAACAACGAACCGAGGGATACGCCACTGTTTTCCCCGCCGACGTGACCTTTGCACTTCAGCTCTGCGAAAAAAATGTATCCTATCCGCGACCCAAGGCTGCTGCTATCGGGAACAATAATAATGAGCTGAAAACGGTCGGCGCTTATAAAGTGGAAGAGCTGCAAACCATGTGTATTGCCCGCGATATTTGCTGCGCTAAAATTGCGGGAACTGGAAAGGGCAACAAGATTCTAAAGATTGACTTGTACAATAGTATCTTGCAAAAAATGGGCGTTTGAAATGAGAAAAGGTGTAAATAAAAAGAAACATGCACCCATGTTTTTTTAATTTGCAAAAAAATGATTTATATCTGAACCATATTCGCAGTAAAAAAGAAAATGGTTGCCTACAAATATACCAAATCTACCTTTATTGGAAGCGATAACGAATTGTTGCATGTCACGAAATTGGATTGCTCTAAGTGTGCGATTACTTCCTTTGAAGGATTAAATGCGCCCAATTTAACCACGCTTGATTGTTCTTATAACCACCTGACTTCATTTCAGCATTTGAATTGTCCCGCGTTAACCACGCTTGATTGTTCTTTGAACAAGCTGACTTCCTTTCAGCATTTGAATTGTCCTCTTTTAACCACGCTTGATTGTTCTTATAACAACTTGACTTCCTTTCAGCATTTGAATTGTCCTCTTTTAACCGAGCTGTATTGTGATTATAACAAGCTGACTTCCTTTCAGCATTTGAATTGTCCTCTTTTAACCACGCTGCATTGTTCTTATAACCACCTGACTTCATTTCAGCATTTGAATTGTCCCGCGTTAACCACGCTTGATTGTTCTTTGAACAAGCTGACTTCCTTTCAGCATTTGAATTGTCCTCTTTTAACCACGCTGCATTGTTCTTTGAACAATCTGACTTCCTTTCAGCATTTAAATTGTCCTCTTTTAACCAAGCTGCATTGTCATCATAACAAGCTGACTTCCTTTCAGCATTTGAATTGTCCTATGTTAACCACGCTTGATTGTTACGATAACAAGCTGACTTCCTTTCAGCATTTGAATTGTCCTCTTTTAACCAAGCTGACTTGTCATCATAACAAGCTGACTTCCTTTCAGCATTTGAATTGTCCTATGTTAACCACGCTTTATTGTTATAATAACAACCTGACTTCCTTTCAGCATTTGAATTGTCCTGTTTTGACCACGCTGTCTTGTCATCATAACAAGCTGACTTCCTTTCAGCATTTGAATTGTCCTATGTTAACCACGCTTTATTGTTATAATAACAACCTGACTTCCTTTCAGCATTTGAATTTCGCTACGCTCATTGCGTTAACTGAGCTGTATTGTTCTGGTAACGAATGGGAGTTTATTCCTCCACACATCAATCGACTTTTGAATACAACCAGAAACACACAAAATGTGTACGGCGACGGTCAAAATGTGCACAACCACCATATCCAAGAAAGCATTCGCAGTTCCATCCAAGCGGTTCTATCGAAAAAACCTTGCATCGCCGCAGAAAACCTCTACGAAACCGTTTTGGCAGACACGGTGCTAACCACGTTAACCAAGGAAATATTGGTGGATTACTGCAAGGAAACCACCGTGCATTCCACGCTGCAAATCACCTTTGAAGAATTGCTGGTGCATGTATTTAGTCGCATTGAGTGCAATGCAAATAAAGAGGAAATAAAAAATGTATTGAATGCGGAAATGTCGGATTCGGTATGCAAGTGCTTCACGGGCCGCATGTCCCGTCTCATCAACTGTCTAAACGGATTCGACGACCTGGTAAGCATTCGCATCTCGGACACGGAGCAGATTGGCCAAGTCATTGGTATGATAAAAGAGCAGCTGGATGCAGCCAACGAGTATACCGTGGAAAAACACAAGGAAATAGCCCAAAAAGAATTAGAAGCGAGAGACTACTCGGAGGAAGTCATTACAGAGTGGATAGCATTTATTGAATAAACTGAAAGATAAGAACCATGTTTTTTTTAATTTGCAAAAAAATGATTTTGAAAATGTATTAAAGATAACACTTATAATAAGTTAATTGTTTGCCGCCATCATGAAGATTATCATTCACGAGCACCAGCACCAGTCATCGTCGTCGTCTTCTTCTGAATCCTCTACAGAGCAAATGGCAGAGATGATGGAGATGATGACGGAAATGCAGGAAACAATCCAGGAGTTGAAGCGAAAGATTCACAAGCAAAATAAGAAGATAAAGACGATGACTAATGTTGCTGCAAAGCCCATTAATACGCATATTCGCTACGAATATTTGGATGATATATGTGCGGATTCTACATCTGACGTATTTGGGGAAAATTATGAATCAACAGATGATGACTCGGTTCAATCTGGTATCGTTGCGACTGAGCGGGGAGAGGCAATTGCTGATTTTGTCGGATATTGCTCCAAGTCTGACGCCGATAACTCTGTTGAAGAGGTTGAGGTTGAGGTTGATGTTGTTGTAGAAAAGGTGATTGAATCTGTTAAGGATGACGTCATTGCATCCATTCAGGTCAAAATTGAAGAAGGACAAAAGAAATCATCTAAAGCATGCGATGCATTTATAAAGGCTCACTCAACAGTTAATCAATGTGACAAAGCCAAGGATGAATCTATTCAAGCGGTTGAATCTAAGGTCGAGCCTGTCAAGACAGTTGAAGCCATTAAGGTAGATGAGCCAGTCGAAGAGGAAGAGGCTGTTAAGGTAGAAAAGGCCGAAGAGTTGCACCAGGAAGAGGAGCTGGAGCAGATTGAGATTGACGGAAAGGATTACTACGTGGATGGCGACAATGTCATCTACGAAGCGAGTGACCCAGAGAACCGCGTGGGGGTCTTGGATGAAAACGACGAGCCGATTTTCGACAAGGTGGCAGATGTTAAAATTTCTGAAGCAATTAAGGAAGAGGTTGTGGAAGATATTATCAAAGAATTGGTCAAAGAAGAGGTGGCCGAAACAGAGGAGATTATTGAAGAGGAAGAGGAGCTAGAGGAGATTGAGATTGACGGGCAGGATTATTACATCGACGGCGACAATGTGATTTATGGCATGAACGAGCAGCGCGACCCTGGGGACCGCGTGGGGGTCTTGGACGAGAACGACGATGCGATTTTTGATGCAACCAATCCATAAATTTACCAAGCTGTAAAAAATAATATATAATTAAAACAAGACTGCAACAAATAAAAAATGCTCGATAAAATATGTCCTCCCGCAGTGATTTTTACTATTTTTTGTCTTGTTCAAATTATATTTGACGTGCTAAGAGGCGCGTACAATACGGCTTTTTTCAAGGGAATTGTGCTTGTCATGGTGGGTGTTTTGCTAAACGTGTTGTGCCAAAGAGGCCTGTCTGTCGTTTCCTGGATTATTGTGTTTATTCCTTTCATCTTCATGACGACCATTGTGGCGATTTTGCTCTATACCTTTGGCCTCAACCCGTCCACAGGCACGCTAAATACTAGTAGCAATAGCGATAGCGAATCCGCCGATAATGAAAGCGATTTAGATGTGGTAGTTATTCGTCAGGGCAATATAATCCATGAATAAAATATCGAATCGAATGCTGGGTTTAATTTGATTTCAGTTTCATAACGACGCAATACATTTGAATACACCCGCCGATTCCAAAAAGTATCAATCCCGACCAAGATGCATTTTGTAATGTGGGTTTGAAAATAATAAACGACAGACACATATGAAAAAAAGCAACATCACAGACATTATTATAAATAGTTGAAGTTGAAGTGTACTAAAAGATTGCATTCGTTTTTTGCTTTATTTTGATTGCACTGTTTATGTTGTTTTTGTAAAAATGAAATAAAACATCCATTACATTCAAGTAAAAATATAAGATGCAAACCCGTTCCCAATCACTTGAGATTAAAAAATTAAAAACTACTATTGAGCGTGCTCTACATAGTTCTATGGTCGCTCATTCTGAAGTAGCTGATCTTCGTGCAAAAGTAGCCGAGCAGGAAAAAATAATTCAAGAACTCCGTGACAGTATAGTATACATTCGTAGCCAAGGCGAAGATGACCGAGCGACAGTGCAGGATCTTATTGATATGGCTGAATGTGGAGCCGATGCTGCGTTTTATGCCGAATATATTGACAAGCGGTATCTATAACATTGGGAGCAAATTAAAACAGGCTTTCGCTCATCTTGTTCATGGCCTCTAAATTGGCAATCGTCTTGTCCAAATTAGATTGCTCGCCGTGGGTATACAGATACTCCATGTGGGGCGAATGTTCGTTCGCTTTAATCTGGGCGTACACACAATCCACGTTTTCAATATATTGTTCCAGCTGGTGTTTATTGGAAATCATTTCACTGGCCAAACTCTGCATAGACGAGTCGGTCAGCACGTGAATGATGAAATACATCATGAGTTTATATTTCCGATAGCATCCCGACGTGTATTTGGCCGTGAACAGCGTCAGGCAAGCTTCCACAATAGCCTGGATGATTTTCGCATTGTATTTGACGCTGCTGGCCTCGGTGAAAAAGGCGTCCCAAATCATCCATACCACTTCCGTCTGGAATTTGGAATCTATTTTCCCCCGAACAAACGCCCGTGTCTCACATTTGCACGCATTTTTTTCCAGCGCCACCTTTTGCTCAAACTCCATCATCCACTCCATCCAGTAACATGCGTTGCGGGGATTGCAGCCATTTCCTAAATGAAACACAAATTCGTTATAGGATACAAATAATTCGCGGGGGTCCTGGGGTCGAAAGAGTTCGTCGATATAAATGGTGTCGACGGCACACATTTTTTCCTTCATGTTGGTTAAATCAAAGTCTGAGGCGGTTAGTTTAACGGGATTGGTGGAATTATTTTTATTGGACCCGCACAGCACGCAAATGACTTCGCAGAAAAGCTGCCGAATTTTGGGGCTGTTGCGGGCGGACAATTCCAGTTCGAGATATCCATTGTGCATGATGCTTTTGAAATCCAGCCACCGTTTTTTCAGGTAAATGCAGAGCTTTGGATTACTGACATGAATAAATTTACTGTAAAAAACAATGATGGCTGCCCACAAGTCGTCGTAGTGTGCGGCACACACCAGTTCGGCGCTCCAGTAGCATGCGGAATGATGTTTAGACTCAATCAGGGCGTTGATTAATTCATTTTTGACATTTATTTTTTTGAATTCAGAAAACCCAATATTGCGGAAATCCGCCTTGCCGCGCACGTCGTTGATGTTTGAATCCAATTTCTTTGGTTCGTCTGGACTATGGTCTTGTTCTTGTTCCTGTTCCATCAATTTATTTGATGGAAAATATTTTAAAAATATATAATAAACAAAAAAAATGATTTAGTAATTATGAAACTTTACATATTAATAATATTAAATCAAGCAAGATGTCAGACTCCAACTCCAACTCCAACTCCAACTCCCACATTGTTGCTCAAGCCATTGATAAAATGACCATGTTTATCAACATGTTGCTCAGCAGCAAAGAATTCGACAGTTCCGACGATGCGTTGGATTTGTTGAAGAATGTGGTGGACAACAAGCAAAAATTGAAAGAATGGGAATCGAGTAATAAGGAGGATGTCCAAATAAAAAGAGGAAAAAATAAGGACATTGTTGCCGCCGACCATGTCGCTGCCAAGTCAGTGAAAAAGGAAGACAAGCAAGCCGAAAAGGCGGCGGCCAAGCAGGCAGAAAAGGAAGCCAAGCAAGCCGAAAAGGTGGCAGCCAAGCAGGCAGAAAAGGAAGCCAAGCAGGCCGAAAAGGCGGCAGCCAAGCAGGCCGAAAAGGCCGCCAAGCAAGCCGAAAAGGCGGCAGCCAAGAAAACGGTTGCTAATGTAAACGGAAACGAAAAAAAGTCTCGAGGAAGGCCAAAGAAGAACATGGTACAGGTAGTGTCACAGCAGCAAGAAAATTCTTGCATACAGCGTTTGATTTTAGAAGAAAAGGAAAGGGAGAAAGACGAAGAAGAGGAAGAAAACAATAGCGACAAGCTGGTCGAACTGGATATGGACGATTTCTTAGAAATCGAGCATCAAAATACGACCTATTTAGTTTACAACGGCGATTCGAATGAACATTTTAAACATGGCGACGCATTTACGTCGGATTTTGTCGAACATAACGATCTCAGATGTGGAGAATATGATTTTGAAACCGAGCGTTTGGTGCTATGTTGATTGATTGTTTTAGATTATTTCTTTACCCATTGCTTTTTTTCAAAAAATAAATTAAGTACTAAATCAATATAGCCATCAATCATTATGTCACCCATCAAACACTTGGTGATTTCGGGAGGTTCGGTGAATGGGCTTTTTATGTATGGATCGTTGCAGCATTGCCACGAGCAACAGGTGTGGAAACACGCAGACTTAACATCCATATACGCCACTTCGGTCGGCGCCATGATTGCCACCATTCTTTGTTTGGATTTTGACTGGGAAACGCTAGACAATTACCTCATTCATCGTCCCTGGGAAGAAGTATTTTCCGTCACGGGCGAGCTGCTGTTTGGGGCGTATGCGCAAAAGGGATTGTTCAACGCAGACCTAATTGCGGAAATTTTCAAGCCGCTTTTTGCGGCGAAAGAATTGTCACTTAATACGACCTTTGCCGAATTATACGCGCGGTTTCCCATTGATTTGCATTTCTTTTCCTTTGACCTGAATGCGTTTGAGCCCGTGGATATTTCGCGAGCTTCGTTTCCCGATTTGCCCGTGATGACGGGCATTGCCATGTCGTCGGCTCTTCCTGGCCTGTTTGCCCCCGTATTTTTACCCGAAGAGAAATATAATAAACAAAAATGCTGCTTTATTGACGGCGGCATCCGCCTCAACTATCCCGTGTCGGAATGTCTGAAACGGTACCCCGACCAAACAGACAATATTCTCGGAATCACTGTAAAAAGTGAAACGAAAAGCGACGGCGCGACAGAAAGTGGGAACGAGGATTCGCACATCACTAAAGATTCCAATATTCTGGAATATTTTATCGAATTTGCGAGCAAAATCAACCAGTTTATCGATAGTCTGGCTGAAGAGATTGTGCTGCCCCACGAAATTCGCTGCGCGTCGTATGCCGATATTTTTGATTTTGACACGTATCGGCAAATTATTCAATCGGCCGACATGAGAAAACAATGGATTGGCCAGGGAAAACAAGACGCCGAAAAACAATTATTAAATTTTCCAAAAATCAAATAACAAATAAAAATCAAAATTATTTTTTACACAGTTGCGAAACAATATATATCCCCAAAATCCCAACCAGGGTAAAATATAGTTGAATACCTAGCGGGTTATTGGTTTGGTTGGATATAAACGGGGCGGGATTCAAGGCGCGTCTCGGAGTAAATGCTTCTTTGCATTTTGCTCCTGTTTGTGGATTCTTTTTATCGGGAAAAGAGCACGGGTCCATGCTGGAAATATCAGTGAGCGTCACGTAGTGACTTTCGGTGGAACGGTTGTTGTACGTGTCGATGGTTTCCATGGTTATCTGGTCGCACTCGGGCTCGGCACCTTCCATGAACCCGCTCATGATGGTCATTGGATTGAACGCGTTCAGGTCGCTGAGCGTACCGGGAATCAGGCCGCGCATTTCTTTGAAATTGGTTCCCATGCCCGACGAAATAAAGGGAATGTTTCCCTGCGGGACATTGTCGACGTATATATACCGATCTTCTTTTTCCTCTGGTTCTTCTGCTTCTGCTGCTTCTTCGTTGTTTAATACAGGCTTGCATTTGGCACCCGTTTTAAGAAAGAATTTGTTGCCGAGCGGTTTACCCGTGGCCGACGCCTTGCCCGTTCCCTCCACCAACAACTGCGTATAACTCATTAGTCCGTTGATGTTTTTTCCCAATTGCGCTAAACTACCAGCACTCGACATACCGATTTGGTCGGGACTTTTAACGTATTTATAGTATGGATAATCTGGACCAAGCAACTGTTCTTTTAACCCGACTGGATCCGATGCGGATTCTTCAAACATATTTACATCGTTATTTTTATTTTTATTTTTCTTCTTATCTTTGTTATGCGGCATGTCCTTTCTAATATATATAGTTTATTATATTTTACTAGGTAAAAAACAATATGTATTCATGGATTATTCGTAATTCCACAAGAGTCTAAAACAAAAAATATCCATACGCCGAATCGGTTCTGGATTTAGAACGGGACTTGGACTTGGACTTGGACCTGGACCTGGACCTGGACTTGGACTTGGACCTAGATTTGGACCTGGACTTGGACCTAGATTTGGACCTGGACTTGGACTTTTTAGTACGCTTGTTGACAACGCAGCGTTTCGTCTTGGGATTCTTATGCATTCCTGGCTCACACTCTCTGACACACGCGCCAGTTTTTTTGTTTCTTTTCGAACCTGGGGGACAACGTGCGGGCATGTTATGTTATTAATATTCCTAAATATTTTATTAATGAATGTAATGGGTCGGCTAAATTACGCAATCTTTTTCACCTGAATATCGGTGGAAACAATGTAGATGGAATTCTCTGTTTCCACGATATAATTTGCTCCACTTTTGCGAATTTTCTTAATGGGGGAGGTATACTCTTCCTCGGATTTCACGAGCAGCTGAATCTTGTCGGCGCCCTCGCCGCGAACCCCAATAAAGGCGTTTTTCTCTAAAGAGGCGGTCCAGTAATCCGTCATGATGGGCTTTTCGTCCTCCAGCGACAGTTTGAAGCAAAAAGTCATGGTTTCGGGACTGGGTGTATTAATTGTAGAAGCGGGAGCGGTCGAAGAAGAAGAAGACATTATTATATATTGATGGAGCTTTTATTTAAGTGTTTTTGTCGCATTTTTGTCGCATTTTTGTCGCATTTTATTTATTTTTATTTATTTAGTTTTTGTTGGCAAAAATATTCCTCCAATTTCGCAACGACGGATTTGCTAATTTTCCTCGGCTTGTTTTTCACGGAATCGTTTACGCTAAATCCCTCTAGACATTTCGGATTTTGTTGCAGCGCCCCCACAAGCTGCGGAATGGTCTTGTAGGTCCCGCAAATCGCCGTGGCAATCGCCGAGCTAACACCAGGAACTTGGCTCAACATGATGGCCGCAATGTTGTCGGCATTAATGTTTTCCTTTTTTACCTTTTTAACCACCGAGCAATAAGCCAAGGCATTGTTTTTTTCCTCTGTATTCATTTCTTCATCTTTTTCTTCTTGTTTTTCTTCTTGTTTTTCTTCTTGTTTTTCTTCTTGTTTTCTTTCTTGTTCCTGTTTTTCCTCGGTTTCCTCTTTTTTTTCCTCGATGACGGAATGGTACGGGACCTTTTTCTTCTTGGCTTGCTCGCGGTAAATTTTGTTGGCCATGTTCCAAACGATAAAGGCCGTGTCGTCCAAAGACGCGCTGTGCATGACCGAAAAGCCCTTGTAGTAAATAATGGAAAAAATAGCCGACTGAAAAATAGTTCGGTCCGTCTCGTTTTTAAACCTGGCGGGACCTTCAATCAAATAAATAATATTGTGGTTCGGGCACGACGCTTGCCCCGACAGGCGATATGCCTGCTCGTCGTAGCGCCCGTCCTTGATGCTCGCCATCAAATCCGCCACTGTTTTTCGCTCAATAATCACCAATTCGTCCCGATTAACATCATCCGTGTTTGTTAGCACAATATCCCCCAAGGCTAGATTCGAATTGCTGCTTTGAATCTGATGCGTATTTTTGCTGGCCATTAAAAAAGAAAGGCGAGCAATCAGGTCGCGCTCGCGCACGTCCATGTGAATGTGCACCATTTATTTGGTTTGTTAGTTATTTGGTTAAATTACTTTTAAATTGTTTTTGTTATTGTATAACCCGTTGGTCTTCTTTTTCCATGAGCCCGCGTTCCTTTTTTTCCATTTGAAGACGCCTATCAATTTGATAAAAGACATCTTCCAATGAATCTGGTTCTGGTTCTGGGGCTGGTGCTGCGGATATAGTATATCTTGCTAAATCAGATTCGATGTGTTCGAGGCGTGATGCTGGTGGTGGATGATGGTTGTAGTTGGAAATAAGGATGCGAAGTCTGCCAAAGATATCGTCGGATGCTTCCATGAATTCCTCTTCGTCATCGTCGTATTCTTCGTGATCCAGCAGCAGTGCCTTGACCATGTCTTGCACCGTGACGTCCTGGTTCAGCAAGGATTCCGCCAGATATTCGACGCTGGGTTTAGGTTCTGGCTCACCGCAACGCCCCGCGGCAATTTCCGCGGCAATTTCCTCCATTTCGTCTTCAATCTCGTCCTCGGATTTTTCCTCTAATTCTTCGCCCATTTCTCGCTGAAACATGAGCCGCATGCCCTGAAAGCCAATGTCAATATTTCTAAGTCGCTGCCTCTCCCATTCTCTGCGCTGCTGCCTCTCCCATTCTCTGCGCTGCTGCTCTGTCAAATTATATTCTTCGTCGTCACTATCATCACTGTCTGATTCTGGCTCTGGCTCTTCGGCCATTTCTGTGCGACAACACGGGCATCTATATTTTCCATGCGCCACCGAGGACATTAAGCACGAGGTGTGAAAGGTATGTCCGCATTCCGTGGTGACGCGATTGGTGGCATATGGCAAAGGCAAATCGTCCATACAAATAGGACACATATCGGCCTTTGCTTCATCCTTAATTTCCGCAGTAGTAGTAGTTGTCGACATGGTTTCTTTGATTCTGACTGTTCGACTCAATGGTCTTCTGTAAGCACATTGATGGATGAATAAAAAAATCATTTTTTTATTTTACTTTTGTTTTCTTTTTTCTTGTTTTCTTTGATTTTGTAAAAAATAACAAAAACATCAAAAAACAGTTAAAGACAATTTATATAATACAACAGCATGTCCAATATCGAAGGAGAGTCTATCGGAATTGATTTGGGAACTACGTATTCGTGTGTGGGTGTGTGGCAGAACGATCGCGTGGAAATCATTGCCAACGACCAGGGAAATCGCACCACGCCATCTTATGTGGCGTTTAACGACACGGAGCGGCTCATTGGCGACGCAGCCAAGAACCAGGTGGCCATGAACGCGGCCAACACCATCTTTGACGCCAAGCGGCTCATCGGTCGCAAGGTGAGCGACGAGACGGTGCAGCAAGACATGAAGCACTGGCCGTTCAAGGTTTTAAGCGGAGGTGATGACAAGCCCGAGCTAGAGGTGACGTACAAGGGCCAGCCCAAGCGGTTTAGCGCCGAGGAGATTTCGTCCATGGTCCTGGTGAAAATGAAGGAGACGGCCGAGGCGTATCTGGGCCGCGAGGTAAAGAATGCCGTGATTACTGTGCCTGCGTATTTCAACGACGCCCAGCGCAAGGCCACCAAGGACGCTGGCGCCATCTCGGGCCTAAACGTGCTCCGCATCATCAACGAGCCCACGGCGGCTGCCCTCGCCTACGGGCTCGACAAAAAGGGCGACGAGCAAAACGTGCTCATCTTTGACCTGGGCGGCGGCACCTTTGACGTTTCGCTCCTCAGCATCGAGGACGGCATGTTTGAGGTAAAAGCGACGGCGGGCGACACGCATTTGGGCGGCGAGGATTTCGACAACCGCATGGTGGATTATTTCGTCCAGGAGTTTAAGCGCAAGTTCAAAAAGGACATGTCCACCAATACTCGTGCTCTGCGTCGCCTCAGGACTGCCTGCGAGCGGGCCAAGCGTACGCTGTCTGCGTCCACGCAGGCCCACCTGGAGATTGATTCGCTGTTTGAAGGCGTGGATTACAACACGATTATTACGCGTGCCAGGTTTGAAGAGCTCAACATGGATTATTTTAAAAAGTGCATGGAGCCTGTTTCCAAAGTGTTGCGCGACGCCAACATGTCCAAGTCGCAGGTGCACGAGGTGGTGCTCGTGGGCGGGTCGACCCGCATTCCCAAGGTGCAGGAGTTGTTGAGCGAGTTTTTCAACGGCAAGCAGCTCAACACGTCGGTAAATCCCGACGAGGCCGTGGCCTATGGCGCGACGGTGCAGGCGGCGGTGCTGTCGGGGCAAAACAAGACGTCCGAGGCCTTGAACAACGTGCTTCTTTTGGACGTGACGCCGCTGTCGCTCGGCATTGAGACGGCGGGCGGAGTCATGACGCCGCTTATTAAGCGAAACAGCACGGTGCCTGCCAAGAAGAGCCAGGTGTTTTCCACGTATGCCGACAATCAACCTGGTGTGCTCATCCAGGTGTACGAGGGCGAGCGCGGCATGACCAAGGACAATTCCACGCTGGGCAAGTTTCAGCTGGAAGGTATTCCGCCCATGCCTCGCGGTGTGCCGCAAATCGAGGTGGTGTTTGACATTGACACCAACGGCATTCTGAGCGTGTCTGCCACGGAAAAGTCGACGGGCAAAGAGCAAAAGATTACGATTAAAAACGACAAGGAGCGCATGTCCAAGGAGGAAATCGAAAGGTTGGTGGCAGAGGCCGAGCGGTACAAGGCGGAAGACGATGCCAACAAGACCCGCGTCGAGGCCAAGAATAGCCTGGATAATTATATTTACCAGGTTAAAATGTTTGCCAACGACGAAAAGATTGCCGACAAGCTTAATAACGAGGACAAGACGGCGATGGTCGCGGCGTGCGACGCAGCGACCACATGGTTGGACGCGAACCAGGCAGCAGAAAAGGAGGAATTCGAGGCAAAGCAAAAGGAGTTGGAAAAAGTGGCGTTGCCCATTATGCAAAAGACGAGCGGGCAGGAAAGCGCAGAGCATGGTGCTGCTTCTTCGTCAAGCACTAATGCTTCTAGTGCAGACGACGGACCGAGCATCGAGGAAATTGATTAGTAAAAAGAAAAAAACAAGTTAAAAACAACTCTTATATTATTTCAATAATGGAAGCTTTATTGAAACAAAAATACGGCAAACGGTTCATCATGAATCACGACGCATAACCAAGCATTACAACATCGGCACTTTTGAACCAATCTTTTTTTGCCAAGAAATGGTACGTATATGACGACGAAGATAGCCTAGAATACTTGGTCGATAATCCGCATGGTTGCGACCTTGGATGGTGTCTTGAATCAAACATTCCATTTAGTCCTAACAAATACATTCCCACAGAATTATTCATGCTTTTTATTGAATGTATTTTGAACTCGACCAAAGCTGCTCAAAATGAATCCGAGTATGAGTACGATGAAAAACTTGCAAGCTTTGCCCCGAAAATCGAACAATATGTAAAAAGCACAGAATTAAAAAAATATTACGATTCTGAGAACAATACTAATTTTGATGTGGGTTTTTCTTATGACGAGAAATTTAATACCAAAGTATTGGTGCACGATTGGCATTGGTTTTTGCATTATCATGCAGACGACAATGCCAAATGCTGGCTAATCAACACAAACCCCGAAAGTAACTTGTTTGAATACGTGATTTATTGCGGACACGAATGCAATTATGAATTGTTTCACTTTTCTGAAATGGCAAAATACGAGCATTTGATTTATGATTGCATTGATGAAGATAGTGATGATGGGGATGATGACGAATAAATATCAAAAAACACCCGTATAAGAAAAATGAATAAATAAATGTATCATATGCAAGACATTAAATACATTCAAACGAATAATTATCAATAACAACAACGAATAACCATCAACATGACCAACTCTGCGATTGCTATTTCCACGATTAGTGCAATTAAGCCGACATCCATGATTAGACCTACTAATCCTCGCATGTTTACCACTCCTTGCGAGCTAACGCTCAACAACTGGAATCCCAACATGACGGAAAGCAAGATTAGAGGCTTGTTTCAGTGCAACGGGGCGGCCGACGTGGGCAAGGTAACGGTTAATCGCGCCGACCAAACGGCCACCGTTTTAATCAACAAGTGGCACGACACCGAGGCAGGCCGCATGGCGCTGTTTCATGTGACGTTTTCCAAGTTCTTTGATGTGTGCGTGGATGGCTGGAACGACAAGAGTTCTGGCAAGCGCACGTTTCTGCTGTTTACGGTCGACCCCAAGCTCCAGAGCCAGATGCAGCGCTTGAGTGGCCCGCCTGGACTAAGCATGTGCTAAGCATGCGACAAGCATGCGACAAGGTAAGTATGTATCAAAAAATAAAAAAAGAAATAAATAAAAATATGTATCATTTGTATTGTTTTTTTGTTTAATTAGCCTTTGCAATCAAAGGCATTTTTTCTTCTTCTTTTTCATTCAATTCGGGTTCGGGTTCAGGCTCAAAGTCGAGCAATCCATCAATCCATGCTTGTGCGTAAGCGTCGGTAATACTAGGGTCGTTTTCCTGAATGTCGCGAAACATGTCTCGTGTTTCCTTCATGATTTGTGAAAAATATGCGGGCGTAATCACGTCTTGCTCTCCAATTTTTTTTACCAATTTTTGCATATGTATTTGAATTTCTTCTTTTCCGCTTATTTTCACAGAAACGCCTTCCAGTGTTCCCGACACTGCATTCACCAACCGATTCATTTTTCCCGTGAAACAGTATCCGATGGAATCTTTAATTTCCATGTTTAGCCGCATCAGCAATAATTCACGAGTTTCATTGTTAAAAACTGGCGACATAATTACCGTCACAATTAACTCGAATAATTGTTTATACGTACAATGCAGCAAAGTATGCACCGTCTTATTTTGAAATTCGGAAAATACAAACGATACGTTTGCGTTGTAGGTGATGCAGATGTATTTCTGAATGAATCGGCGCATGAAATTCGGCTTGTTATATTTATTTAAAATTGTATGAACATGGTGTTTGGTCGAAAGATCCCACATTAGCAACTCGCGTTTTTCCACGACCCGTCTCAATGCCTCGATGGATTTTACCACGGAATTATTGATGGAGCTTAAATGCACCGTTTGAGTATTGTTTTCCAGCACATTTGCGGTTGGTGCAACGGCTGCTGGCCGCGCAATCACAGGACCAATTGCTTGAACTGCTGCTGGCCGTCGCGCTCTTGCTCCCGTTTCTAAAAAATTACGAATATGTTCATTGGCGACATTGTCATTATTTACAATAGGAATTGGCCTCGAGTCAATGTTTGGTTTAATAAGCAACGTTTTTTGGCGAAGAAATTGGCAATTTTCTTGAAACACAGCTGCTTGCTGGTCCCGGTCAAAATAATTTCCATTGACATTTAAGTGAAAGGATTTAATAAACATGTTGGTATCGGGAACAATGTGGTTTGTAAAATATGTTTTGTCCATCGTTTTCAAACGATTATTTTGAAGATTTAATATTTTCACAGACGGCGGAATAGTGTGTGCGCATTTTTCAATGTTTGAAATGTTAATAACGCAATGTGTTAGTTTTGTGCAGTGCGACATGTCGGGCAGTTCGGTCAAATTACTCGTATTGATGTCAATGTATTCAAGTGTTTTAGGCAGGACAAGCATGGTGCACATGGACGAAATCATCCGCAATTCTTTCAGATTATTGGGCAAATCAACCAGCATTTCGTCCGTGTTTTCATTAGTGCAAATAGAAATAATGTCATCATAAGTGACGATTAAATTAAGCAGTTGCTCGTATTGTTCCAAAAATACATCCATCATTCCTCGGTGAAACACATCCAGTCGCTGGTCTCCGTTCAAATTAACATAATACTGTTTTCCACCATTTAAAAATATAATTCTATTTTTTTCCATAGGCAAACGTGAATATTCGGCCAACTGCATAATGAACGTATTATTTGTATTTAATCATGTGTTATTATATTATTTTGTTTTTGTGTATTTCTTTTTTTGTTAGGTTTTATTTGATAAAAATGAAACAATAACATACCAACATACACCATAGACCGAATGCCCAATTATTGCTGCGACCAATGCGGACAAGAGTTTTCCCAAAAATCACGCCATGACGCTCACAAGAAGCGCAAAACACCTTGTGCTAACAAGGCAGTCGAAGAACCACCAAAAGAAAAAGAACAACTGAATGAAATAAAAGACAAAAACAAGGAAAACAAGCTGCAAAAGCCATTCTTAAAATGGGTCGGCGGAAAAACACAAATGATTGATACCATCATGGACAAATTTCCCAGCGAAATGGAAAATTACCACGAATTATTTTTGGGCGGAGGAAGTGTCTTGTTTGCCCTCTTGTCGCTCCAAAAACAGGGAAAAATAGTAGTAAAACGAAAAATATATGCATACGACCTGAACGAAACACTGATACACGTGTATAAAAACGTGCAGACCAACAAGGACGCGTTATTTACGCACATTACGACGCATGTCAATGCATATGACGCGATTCAAGGTTTGGATTCGAATGTGGTGAATCGAAAGGCAGCCACGTTGAAAGAGGCAACAACTTCAAAAGAAAGCTACTATTACTGGATTCGGAAACAGTTCAACGCAATCGCCGATAAAAGCACGGTCGAGTGTTCTGCGTTGTTTATGTTTTTAAATAAGATGTGTTTTAGGGGGGTGTATCGCGAAGGCCCGAACGGGTTCAACGTGCCGTATGGCCATCCGAAAAGCACACCCACCGTTATTACCAAAGCCGAATTGGATTATATTAGCGATTTAATCCAAGACGTGGTATTTTTGCAGAGTGATTTCAATCGGTCTATTCGGGGCGTGAATGTCGGAGATTTCGTGTACTTGGACCCGCCGTATGCCCCCGAAACAGAAAATTCGTTTGTCGGATATACGTCCGAAGGGTTCAATCTGGCGGCCCACCAGCAATTATTCGGCGAAATACAAAAAATAAAAAATAAAAACATTCAGTTTGTGATGAGCAATGCAAAGGTAAAATTGGTCATGGATGCGTTTGGCGACTCTTGCAAATGCGACGAGGTGGTTGCAAGGCGAGCGATAAATTCAAAAAATCCAGGCGCCACCACCACGGAAATCATTGTTTATAATTGATAATTGGTCATGAAATCGATAATTTTGCTCTTGTAATTGGCATCGTTGCCCCAAAACACGGGAACGTTTTTTTGTTCTAAATACTCCAATTCCGCCTTGCAATTGAGCTTGAACCAATCGGACAAGCAGTACATGTAAACGATGTGAAAGGCGGGGAACGTCCGAGAATATTGCCAGATTTTGAAATCTGACGTTTGGCTTTTTTCGCACACTGACCCCGAAACCTGCTGGAATTTCTTTTCCAAAATGAAAATAGTTTTCGTTTGATGGTCCACATAGCATTCATCTGGATTTTTACAACCGTGTGCTTTCTCAATCGTCTTGTCCATGTGAGCATCCATGCACTTGAAAAACTTGAATTGACTAGTCGTTATCCATATTTTTTCATTTTCGCATCGGGGAAATTGAATGTGCTGGCAGCATTTGTCCGCAGATACAACCGTGTATTCTGTTTTCAAATCAGTGAGCTCTTCATACGGTAGTCCGTTTTTGTTTGTATGGGCGCCACCTGCTCCTGCTCCCTTGGTTTTAATTTTATTTTTAATATTTGGTGTATTTTCAACCGACGATGCGGCCACAATGTCGTCGATAATTTGACCTACATATTCATGTATGGCATTTGTTTGTTCCATATCTAATTGATATATGAAGTTTCTATTATTTCATTTTTCCACAAATAAAATAAATATTGGTGTGAAATAAGAATGAGTGCTGTCCCTACAACAATCACCGACAAGGTACAAGACGCATTGAAAAACATACAAGATACGGCATCGGCCAACATTGTGGTTGCCATTACGGTTGCCATTGTCGTCATTTCACTCGGCTATTATTTCTATTATGCGGGCATTGGAGGCATCGTGTCCCCTTTAAAAGTGCGCGAGTGCGACCTCATGACCAGCGTTTACGGTTCCTTGAATGGCAAGATTCGCCCGATTGCTGCGGCTTCGACTTCGACGTCTTCGATGTTTGGCTACAACTTGAGGGACTACTACATCAAATCCGCCTACAATGCGTGCAGTGGTGGGTCGTATCGCAATGATTATGTTAGTACCTGCGTCCTCAAAAACATTCTGAAGCAGGGCGTCCGCGGCCTGGATTTCGAGGTTTTTTCCGTGGACGACGAGCCCGTGGTCGCCACATCGACGTCGGAAAATTACTGTGTGAAAGAAACGTATAATTACGTGCCGTTTGCAGAGGTGATGGAAACGGTGTTGTTGGCATTCACGGGCTCATACGCGCCCAACCCGACCGATCCGATTGTCATGAACCTGCGCATCAAGAGCGAAAACCCGAAAATATACGAAAAGATGGCGGAAATATTTAAAAAGCACGACTCGCGATTCCTGGGGGCAGAGTACAGCTACGAAAACGGCGGCAAAAACCTGGGCGACACTCCCCTGCAAAACCTTTTGGGCAAGGTGGTGTTGATTGTAGACCGCTCTAATACGGCGTTTCTAGAGTGCCGCGATTTCTACGAGTACGTCAACATGTGCAGCAACGCAACCTTTATGCGCTTGTTGCACTACTACGACGTAAAATATACCATGGACATTGTGGAGCTAATCGAGTACAACAAGCTGTGCATGACGTTTGCGCTGCCCGACAAGGGAAGCAATCCGCCGAATCCCAGCTCGGTGGTGATGCGCGAGTGCGGCTGCCAGATGCTGGGCATGCGGTACCAGGAAATAGACCAAAACGTGGAGGAGAATGACGTGTTTTTCGACGAGGTCGGGCATGCGTTTGCGTTGAAGCCCGAACCACTGAGGTACAAGGAGATTGTAATTGAAGAGCCGACACCGCAAGACCCAAAGCTGTCGTACGAGACGCGAACCATTGCGTCGGACTTTTACAAGTTTGATGTTTGATTTCTTTTCTTTTTTCACAACAACCTAACAAAAATAAAAAATAAAAAAGATGAGCGTTAAATCGCGATAAATTAAAAATATTCTTATAGTAATATTTTTATAACTAAAATGGGAATCATTACTGTCGCCACGGATAAAATGAGTCAACTGTTTTCTGGTCAAGGCAATACGCGCGCCATCTTGCTTATTTCTTTAGCCATTGGTTTGGCAATCCTCGGGTATTTTGCTTACACCAAATTCTTTCGTTCGAGAGCTGGCTTCAATGCGAATCGCGAGCACGGGTCAAAGCAAGAACCGAGCAAAGACGCTAACCTCGTCTTTTTTTACGCCGACTGGTGTCCCCATTGCAAGGTCGCCAAACCTGAATGGGAGGCACTCAAAGCCGAAAACGAGGGAAAAATCATCAACGGCTACAACGTGGTGTACACCGACTACAATTGCGGCACCGTGACCCCCGAGATTGAAGATTTAATGAACAAGTACGACGTAAAGGGATACCCCACCGTGAAACTTATTAAAGACGGCCAGGTGATTGACTATGATGCCAAGCCGACGTCTTCGACCATGAATCAGTTTTTGACCCAGATACTATGAGCATTATAGTACACCCTAATACTATGAGCATTATAGTACACCCTAATACTATGAGCATTATAGTACACCCTAATACTATGAGCATTATAGTACACCCTAATACTATGAGCATTATAGTACACCCTAATATTGTAAATACACCCTAATATTGTAAAAATGAAATATAAATACCAAGCCTAACAAAAACAAAAAGTATAATGAATTCTGCAGTAAAACAGGCAACGATTTGCATGTTTTACACGAATTGGTGTCCGCACAGCAGACGCATAATGCCTTTGTGGCAGTCTTTGCAATTTCAATACGAAGGAAAAATCATCAACAACTATAAACTAAGGTTTATGGAATATAATTTCACCGATCCAAAATGGAAACCCGAATTTCCGTCAGAAGCGTGGATTTCCCACAGTCCAATCGTTGACATGTGGATGAAACAATATAATGTAATGGGGTTTCCCACGGTTCGAATTTGTCGTGACAACCGAGAAATTGAATACGATTCACACGCTCCATTGACTCTGGTTACACTCAAGCAATTTATTCGTCAAGAGTTGCAAAATAAGTAAAGAGGTGCTGACTCTAATAATTTGCACGAGGTGCGGCGCCCCAGCCCCCCGTCACTGTATTTAAACTGGTGTTGTAGATAGACCCCTTTTTTTTAGGCGCAACCGATCCGCTGGACCTGGCACGCCGCAGCGCGGACCGCGTGCCGCTGGGGTAGTAATTTTTCGTGCTAATGGGCGCGGCAGTTGGCAGGCCCACCTTGTACGCGGATTTTCCCACCGCCACCGATTTCTTTTGGTTCAAATACATGCTCGATTGAATGGGAGCGATGTAATTCACGTGGGTCGATTGCTGGGCGCGACGCTGCGTGCCTTTAATGTAATACGAAATGGGCTTGGATAGCTTGGCGAGTTCCTGGTCATAAAAGGACGTGGCGGTGCTCATAGCGGTCGCACGCACGTACTGCTGCCGCGCATTGGTGTTTTGCTGGGCGTCCACGGGCTCGTTGCCAGGGTAGAACTGCGGCGGTGTGGGTCGAACGCCAGTCAGCGTGCCGTAGCTGTGGTAAGGGAGCGTGCACGGAGTTTGCGATGTGCTCAGCGGACCAATAATGGGCGTGTTGAGATAGCCGCCAAAGCCAGCGGATCCGATGCTGCGTGAAATTCCATACATGGTTGAGCTCATTTTAATGGCGATATATTATCTTGTTGTAGCACAATATAATATATTTGCGTTTGTTTTACTTATTTATGTAATTTGAGAATAACTTTAGTCATTTTTTATATCCGCCCTCTCCTCACCGACGGAGTTCCCATTGCCAAGCTTGTCTTCATCGTCTTTATCCAAAGTCACGTCGTAGTCGTATTCTTTCAGCACAATCGAGTCTTTTTCCGTCAATACCGTTACCTTTACGTTGTGGTCCACCAGCGTCAGGGTATATTCAAACGGTTCCGTCAATGCATATTTTTCCAAAACATCGGGATGGTACTTTTGCATGAAATAGTGGATGAAATCCGAGCAAATCGTGTTGCCCACCATGTAGTAGTTGCGGGTGGGCGAGTGCAGCGACAGCGAGCATTCCATCTCGTCTATATCCTTGAAAGTCAATTCCATGTCCAAAAACCGAACATTCGAAATCTTGGGACTGGTTTGCACAGAATTTAAAACAGACCCTTCGCCGCAGACCACGTCGTAATGCCGATAATCTTCCAGCACGGGACAGTACTTTTTGTGCCGCGTAACGATGAACTTGTTGTTGTTTTCGAGGGCAAAGGTGTCGCGCTCCACCACGTCGGCAGGCGGATACAGCAAATTCCACAACCGATATGCTGGCTTTTGTATCTGGTGAATAAACAAATGCTGTCCGCAAGTAAAATAATACAAGCCGCTATACGTCCAACGTTCCATGTATGCTAACAACTGATTAAAATAAAAATACATATTTATATCTTTATTTGATTTGCTTTTATATCCTTTTTACATTTTTTACATTTTTTATACATCATTTTATATTACAACGATTCAAAATCGAGCGTTACTTCTTCGTCGTCTGCCTTTCCCACTACTATTTTATCTTTGTGGTTTTCATCATCTTCTGTTATGGGCAAATTTTCCACAGAGGGGGGGCGCGAAAGTGGGGCGATATCCACCATGATTGGCTCCTCAATACGCGGCTCTTCGCTCAGCACTTTTTGCATTTCCCTCAATTCATTCAGCTCTGGGTTGGTCGACGCAGGGACAAAATTTTGTTGGTCGATGAGGCTGGGAACTAGTGCGTCCTGCTGCATCTCGGGAACCACCACTTCCTCTTTAATCTCCTCCGTGACTTCTTCCTCCATGGTTTCGTCCATGTAGGCGCGCAAAATAGTTTCCACGGGAATGCTCTCGCGAATTGTGTTTAAAATATACTCCTGAATGATAATCTCCAACTCGCGATGGTTCTTTTGCACTTGGAGCGGTGCGGCGGCTTCGTACAAATACACGTTGTTGTACAGCTTGCGAGCCACATTAATGTACGCCTTGTGAATGAACGTATCCAGGTTGGGCACGTCAATGTTTATTTTCTTCTGCTTTGTTCCCACACGCATGGCCGTCAAAATCTTTAGCTGCGTAATGTGCACGCACGTGACCAAGTCTTCTAGGTAAGCGCAGCCACTTCGGTCAATGATGCGTTTTCGCTCGGCCTCTACCATAGCATTGCTCCACTTGGGAATGTTTAAAAGCAGGTTCTGAAAGGTCATGAGGTACTTTTCGGGCTCTTCGTTTTGCACGCACATTTTGTTGGCCTCGTTGAAAACAGAGCGAAAGCCCTCAATCATGAGCGGGGTGAGAATGATGAGCACTCGGCTCGCCCACTCGGACTTGGATTCGTGCAAGGTGCTGAGGTTAAAGTCGTCCATCTATCTTGCAATTCTTTATAATTTATTTTTTTGTTAGTAACGCATTTTTTTGTTGAATCAAAAAACAATTTATAAAATCTAAATCTTTTGGGGAATGTTGGTCCAGTTGTGCTGACACACGTAGCAAATAAAGATGTTTTCCAAAGATGTGATCTTGGGCTTGAAGATGACAATGTCGGGACTTTTGGGGTCGGTCTTGTTGGTGGGACACGTCGCGTTGGCGCAAAAGATGTTGTGGGTGTGCGGCAGCGTCGGGTCCAGGTGCGTATAAGGGTTAATGAAACTGAGCGGGTCGATTTTCTGGATGGCGTTGTACTCTAGGCAGAACGAATCGGCCGACTTGGTAAACCCGCAATGGCGGCAATAGTGAATCATTTCGGACTCATTTTCTTCGCTAATCTTTAAATATAGCATGTTGTCGCAGTCGTCGCAGAATTTCATTTTGCTGCTTTGTCTTGTTGCCTTTTACTATTATATTGCCATCATTTTATTTCATTTTTATAAAAAAGAATTCTATAAATCCATGCTCACGGTATTTTTGTCCGACTTGGATTTGCGCGGTTTTCTCGGCTTTTTTGTCCCACCGACACTGGTTACTCCTGTAGTTAACACGGACATTGTCTCGGTGCTCATTTGACTCACATTGTCGTCTTGCGTGATTGAAATGGGACCGACATTCGTCGTGGAAACCATAGGAGCAGTCGTCATGGGTTTTTCAATGGTGCGCGTCTTGATGCCCGACAACAAATCGCTCATGTCCGACGGGCCACGCATTTCAGCTCTCAGCCTACCTTCGGTTTCAGCTCTCAGCCTACCTTCGGTTTCAGGTCTGTTTGTCGCAGGTCTGCGTGCACTACGACCCCAATCCTGCGTTTGTGCAGTAGCACCACGGTCATTTTGACCGCCTAGAGCCAAGTTCATGGCCGAGTTGTTGGACGCGTGCTGCTGGGCGGCAGGCACGTTTCTCGGCCCAGGTGCTCTCGACGGCGCCTGCTGCTGATTCGGCAAATAGGGTTCACGCGCTTGTAAAGGTCCAGATTCGCGCGCCTGTACGCCTCTGGCCGCAGCCAAGTCGGGGCGCGTGTTGTTGCCGCCGCGGTACAGGGGCGGGGGGTCGGCATACTGTCCCTGGGTCGGCACGGGCGGCGGCGGGCCACCTGGTCTTCCATTTAGACCGTTCGGTCCACCAGTTATTCCGCTCGCTCCGCCTTGCTGCCCATTATTACCTAGTCCAGACATGAAATTCCCGACACCTGGGTTGTTTTGCCCCATGGTGCGAATGGCTGAATTCTGGAAATTGCGCATGAGCTCGGGGTCTTGGCGAAAAATATCCTCCACTCCTGGTCCCGCATTTTTGAATATTTTATTGGTCAAATTCACCATGAATGCACTGCCGCCCAGCTGAAACATGAGCTTTAGCTCGGGGGCAATGCTGCCGCGATGCTGGTACTTGTCGTACAACTGCCCAAAAATATCGTCGTACTGGTCCATTTCCTCGTCCACCTTGTCTCCCCATCCCTCTAAATTCACGTCAAAGGGGTCAAACTTGTCGTTGAGAAACTCGATGCCGTTGATGAGCATCTTCATGCAGCTGCCCTGGAATTTCACTGATGCTTTTTTTCCCGCTTCTTCCTTCAAGGCATCGTATTCAATCTTTATCTCGTGAAACGGCGACTCCATGGTGTATTTTTTCGACAGCTGGATTTTGCCGTTGCTCTTTCGCTCCCAATCCTCCATCTCGCGAATCATCTTGTATTTTTCCTTGTCTTGCTCGTCCTTGGTTAAACGCGGTCCCGATGACCCAGCTCCTCCATAAGAACCAGATGCCGAACCGCCACTGTGCCCAGGGATTTCGTTGTACTTGCCGTAGTCGTCCCATGTTTTGTCTGTATTAATATTGGACGTCCCCGACCCGAGGTCGAGCGGAATGTCGTGGTCGTCATGGATGTTTAAATGCACGCTGCCCGTGTCGTCCATGTCGTCTCTGGATGGCTGAAATGAAACGCCATTAAGCCTGTCGCTAGGTTTATTAAAATCGTTCCCACTATGCACATTTCCTAAATCATTGAGTTCGTTTTCTAAATCGTCCAAATCAGACAACCCAATGTTGGTGCTTCCGCCGCCCATTTTCCTTGTGTGAGATTTGTTCATGAGTAATTCCATGCCGCCGCCAAAATTGGAACTGGAGGTCTCGTTCAAATCAGAGATATCTATAATTTCAGCCATTGATTATAAATATCTTGTATGTTTTTATATATGATTTAACGCATTTTTCTTTTATTTGTTTTTATTGTTTATTTTTTACCAAAATGTATCCAAAGGTTCATCTGCAATCACTTCTTCAATTACAAATCCTCTCAACATGTCTGACGAAATACGGCCTTCAATATCATTTCTAGTTTCAAACACCTGGGCTCGATCCCCAATAAATGTGTAATTGTTTTCTTCGGTCATGCTGGGATGCGCTCTAAAAGGTTTCTTGTCGTTGGGAACACTGCGAAAATAGTCGTCGATGTATTTTTCAGAGGTTGCTACAGACGAACAGACAATTTCCAAACCAAACCTAAAACATAATTCATTGTCTTCGTAGCATCTAAATACCAAATACATGTATGTTGTTATTATTCATGAGAAATTGCATTCATGTTGTTTTTGTTGTTTTTGTTGAATAAAATGTATTAAATACATCGCATTGAATACTGTAATCAACCAAAGAAAAATGTGCAGAATCAGTACTCGCATCAAAAAGGTCTCTAAAACCAATCTTTTCATAGCACCAAACGCAGACAAGACGCGGCAAATTACCATATATTCCAACTTGGTTCACAATGCGTCAACAAACAACGCCATGGTGCTGCCTGTGCCGTTGCCTCACACCATTCAATTCATCGATTTGTCCGCATACAAGGATTTATTCAAAAATTGCGCCAAGTGTTTTGAACCCAAAGTAATGCGGAGTGAAGATAGTTTTGGAATGAAAAGGTGCAAAGGTAAAAGCACAAAAAAGCTGGAAGTGTTTAACGTGGGCAGTTATACCATTTCTTTGGCGACTAATTTAGCTGAACTGACCGATGACGTGGACGAGTCGGTGTTTAAGCTAAGTGACGGATTAAAAGCCGATTTAACCGAATTGTATGCAGCCGAGCCCAATTGGGGATTTATTATTTGCAAACTCAACACTGGTTTGAATGACTATCATCCGTTTGCTTATTCCCATGACATTTATGATAAAACCGTGTTTATTCCCACGCAGCATTACCACGAGATGGATACGGATGATGATTTTAGCATCAATGGCAGTAGCAGCGTCGCAATCGACAACACCAACCTGTCATACAGTCAGTTTCTAAGAAACAAAACGGCGGGCCTAAATGTCGTGAAACAACAGCCAAAGAAAAATAACAATACGGTTGCGGATGATTGGTCGCATGCAATTTATTTGCTGAATCTTTACCCCACAGCAACCATGCAGCGCATGAACAGTTGCCGCGAGATTTGGAACCAAAAAATGGTGGATTTTACCAAGATACCAAATTTCGAGTTTGGACCTGTTCAGAATTTTGAGAAAATTAGCATTCATGGCACGCACGACAACATTGACCTAACCATTCCGTATTTGTAGTAATCTACTTATATCTTTTTACATAATCAAAATATTGCATAAAATAAAATGATTTATCCCGTCACAAGCCTATATTCGTTAACAGCCTCCTATCCCAAAACGACGGGTCCGCACCAAGCAAAAAAGGCCAACATTGTAAAACTCGTTGAAAACGGCAACATGGGCCAATTGAGCCGACGCCCTGTTCTTGGCGGAACTCACTGGTATAATTTATCTGTGGCAAATGCAAGAAATAAACACAGAAAATAAACTCTGCCGAGTTAGCGCAGCGAATTTATCGTATCCTATAAAAGCGAATTCAAACGTCTCCACCCACAATGTTGAAAGACGTGGGGATGAATTTCCAGTTGAGTTCGGCGCAAATATTCTTCCAAATTTCGTCCTGGCTAACAAATATTCCTGGCTCTTTAAGCATGGGAATGTCCTTGGCGTACCTGGTTTCGCCCAGCAATTCATACATTTTATACAGGGCAAAATAATAGTGAATGTAGTTGCACCGTGTTTCGTCCTGGTGCTTGGAAAACGGCACCAGCGTCTCGTCAAACATTTTATATAATTTCATTTCCAATTCGCGGCTAAACACGGGTGGGGGAATGCCGAGCTTATTTTTGATAAATGGAATGTGCTCGTACAGCTTGCTGTCGTACCCAAGATTTCGCAAAATATCTCGCATTTTATAATATGTGAGCTGCTCATTGGTTAGTCGTTGCTTTTTAATTTGTATTCGGCATTTTTCAATTACTTCGTCGGCAATATAGGTGGTTTCTTTTGCTTGAAACTGAGCCACTATTTCTTTGAAATGATTGGAGCGGTCGTATAAAAAGGTTCCAATTTCCTTGGGCGGATCCTTGTACGACTGTTTTTCGTTTTCGGGAATATACGTCACGCTGGCCGCACACTGATTGCACACTAAATATCCGTCGTCGTCCGATACAAGTAGTTGCCCTTGTTTGCAATACATGCAATTATTTTTAATATTTGCAACATTCGCGGGAATATATGTTTCGTTAACACGACTGAGGTATTGCGCAACAATGCTTGATTCTGTAGTTGCTGGTTTTTTTTGATCCATTTCGGAAGAAAAATCGGAATTTGTGCAGTCAGAAGAAGTACTCGTTTGGCGACGAGATTTATTGAAAAAATCGTGAATGCGCTGCTTGTTGAACGACCGGGAAGCGTCTCCGTTTTTAGATGTAACTGTGGATGAAGAGGTGGTTGTTTCTGTCTGTTTTTTTATATTGAAATATTCAAAAATGAGATTGGAATTATCCAAAATATATTTATGTTTTTTTTTTTTCAAATTTAACACCTTGATTTGTGTGTTTTTAATTATTTCCTTGCTTTTTCTCTCTTCTTCTTTATTTTTACACGATGCATTATTTATTTTTTCCTGCAATTTTTTGCATTTTTCGGTTTGAGTTTCCAGTTTAGCTTCTTCTTCTGTAAAAAAATTCATAATATTGCGATGCGTTTTATCCAGAGTAATTATATTTACATTTTTTAATTCTTTGATATTCTTGGACTTGAAATTGGACATTTTGCCTTTAATACTTATTAAGCTTTTTATTTATATCTTTTTTTATTTTATTAAGCTTTTTTTATTTTTATTTTTCAAAAAATAAGCAGAATAAAAAAATGAATTATAATCAACCAACCAACTATATCTAACTATATAATAAAATAATTATTAATAACCATGTCTCAAACTGGGTTTCGTAACAGCGCACTTTCTCGTCATCCCTTGTCGGTGTATGAAAGAAACAAAGAAGCCGCGCTTAGAAACCGCAATCCATTTGCCTTGCTGTTGGAAAAAAATAACAAAAACAAAAGTGAAAGTAGAGAAAAAAGCAAAAGTGGCATGGCCCTGAAAATTAAACAGCAAGAATTAGATCGTATCATGCAGGCGAATAACTACAAGCCAACGCAACCTACCTTCACCTATCCTTTGATAGAACTCACCACCTGGGGGTCTGCGGACAGGTCGCCACCTGTTCTCTTTGAGAATGAAGAAGACGAAATGCAGGTCGGGCCCGAAATGCGTCAAGTATATAATTACTTGGAACGTGTATACCAGGAAAATAAACATCGGGCCATTTACGAGGAGTATGACTATGACGACGAAGACAATCATTCTTTGAGTGGCGACGATTCTGACTTTGAATGATGTGCTGATGTATTGTTAAATAAATTTATAAATAAGACCGTACTCTGTATTTGATTCCCACACGCCAATAATTTTTAAACATAAATAAATATTCTTTGAAAAGACAACTGGATAATTTATTTTTTTCAATGGCGCCGATACTTGTACTTGTACTTGTTGTGTAGATGTTTGGGGCGACATGGCCATTTTATATTTACTTTCCTCTTTGGTATCTTTAAAAATCTTTAAATTTCCCGAATTCAATATATTGTGTATCTTATATTGAACCTCTTTTTTTGTTTTCATATTGGATTCGTACAGCAACAAGATGGACGTTTCCAATTCTTTTATTTTCGTCAAACTATCCTGATTCGGGTTAAAATTATATATCATCTTGTTGTAAAAATGTTCCACATGCATCACATTCAGATGAAACACATAATAAATAGAATTGATGCTAAATAAGGGGGTGGAATATATTAAACGAGTAAAAATTCCCTGAATAATCTTGTTTTTGATTGCCTCCATGAAATACATGTTTTGCAAGCTTATATTTCCCTCATTCAAATAAAGTATTTTTTTCTGATTGTTATTCTTTGCATCTGTATCTGTATTATTGATATTATTCGATTGATAGTGGTTTGGATGACAATATGGCTGCATTATTTTTATTTTATTCAATCTCTTTTATAATATAAAAAAACTATTTATATTGTTTTTGCTGTTTTTTGTTTTGTTTTTTATTTGATGTAATTTAATTGATTACAATAGCATTTTTGTATACAAAATTCAGACCAGGTGCGTTCGTTAGGTTAACATTTTATAAATTAAAAAATTCCATATTATTTTTTTGCAAAAAATATCATATTAGTATGTATAAATAGGCATTTATAATAATAACCATGGAATTTATCGACATTCAAAAAAAATTAAATGCAACTGGAAAGAATTTCCTGACCTCGCTCAGCGACTACCTGGAAACCCCTTTTTTTTATTTCGGCAGCATTGCTCGGCCCGATTTTGTCCCAGGTGCGAGCGACGTGGATATTGACGTGTTTACCGACAACGAGGTTAGCACCGTGTCGCAATTACTCAATTTTTTAAAATTGTCGCGAAAAAATGTGCAAAATGTCGTGTGGATATTGGACGATGATACCACCACCTATGGGCATAAAATCAAACATCAACTGGATAAAAACAACATGTTTGAATATTCTATTTATAATACGCAGTTTAAGGACAAGATTCTGGCGGAACACCGCGGCAAGATGGTGCTGCCCATTTATAATTCCATTTGTCTTTTTATTCTTAAATTATTGTACTACAGACTGCATGTGATTTCGGATAATACGTACATTAGCACTAAACGGTATATTTTGTCCAGCGGAATTGGAAAAGACAAAGATCGATTCTTTGTATATGACCCCTAAACGCATGTACCCTTGGTTGCCTTTACACCCTTGAAGATTTAAAACGCCGTTTTTTCACGCAAATAATAAATCAACAAGGCTGTAATGGCGAATCGCACGCCTTTGAACGCTTATCACTCTTTCGAGGTATAACGCCAATTTTTTTTGGTTTAAAATATACTGGTCTTTCTTCTCCTTTATACTGATGGAGAAGCAATCCTAATATATTCTTGGAAGCATTGATGTCCCTATCCATACAGCATAATTTACACTCGTTGTGTTTGCAACGGATTACACTATGGATATTTGACAGTCTTGCTATGGGTTCTAATACGCCCTTCTTTTTCCTACGAATACGATTTCTGTATAACTCAATTGGATTATTGCACGAAGAGCACGTTTTACTAGTATTGTATTCATCTATTCCAACCACCTTACAATACTTACGAAGTTCTCGTTTCAATCGTAAAATGGGCGTAGTTGGATGAGATTTTACCAAACCGTGCTGTTGTGAGAAATCACCAAAACCTACCAATGTTTTCACCTTTGTACCTCCTCCTATACGTTCGCATATTTTTGCTAAGGTTGCTTTGCTTCTGCAATATGAAGTGAAGTTCAAATTACGAAACCCTTTTTCTTTGTGAAACTCGGTAAAGGTTCGCATTCGCGGAAACACGTATTTGAAATATTCCTTCATCACACTTGTTTTGCTGGTTTTTATAGTTGGTATGAGTTTCCATTCTTCATAGTGTTCCCATCTCTTATACCACCCAACACGCTTTTTACATGCATAAATCATTTTGCTTTTATGGCGATATTCCTTTGTAGATACTTGAATGGTTTTATCGTTTGTATCATATGAAGTAATCAACATGCGAATTCCAGGATCGATGCCGATAAAATTATCGTATTGTTGCTCTGTGTATTCGCGTGCAGGTGTATCGGGTTGAGTTGGTTTTCGCATCTGTAATACAACACTTTTACCATCTGTAAGAATAGTATAACCGAACTTTTTATTTTTTGTTTCATACTTCTCGATATTAAAAAGTTCTCTCCAATAATCCTTACTATTTTCAGCAAACTGTTTCACATCTAAACCACTTTCAACGTCGCGATTTTCTACTTTTAGTTTCTTTGCGATGTATTTGAGGGTATTTTCCAAACCAGCATTACAAATAGTAATATGTGATTGAGTGAAACCGTGCTTGTGTGGTAATAAAGTAAAGGTTCTTATACCTTTTGTATCAGGATATTTTTCAAATTCTTTCAAAATAGAATGGTAAATCTTTACAAAATGAGAGGAATGTTTCACAATGTTTGCTTCGGTAGGTATGTATTTCAACCATTCTCGCATGTATAAAATAAAAATATTCTTCCCTTCATAATTCGGTTCGTAAATATCTTTCAACCACCTATACACAACTGCATTGTCAGTTTCACCAGTTCGTAATTTCAGATATTTACGAAAGCGATTATAAAAGTTCAATTTCAAATGGTTATTTGTCATCGTAAGTTGTAATTTATTCAAGTTGGTAATATATCCTAAACATAAATAATCGCGAGCAGGCAAGGCATCGGTCATAAACTCTTTCATCTGTGAAAAACTTTCATATAATTCAGTGGTTGTATCAGTAGTATCCTTTGTATATTTAAGTTGAGAAACCATACAACATGCTTGGTAAAATAGGTTTTGCTTAATTTCGGGTAAGGGTTTGCATTCTTCCAACAAACGGGTGAAATGGAAATTCATCAACTTGTAGGATAAAAAACTAATCGTGTTGATTTTAGGTAAAATATCCTCAACAATCGTGTCTGCTAAAAGATTATTTTTACAAAAGGACTTCCACGAAGATTTGATGCAAGTAAATTCAGTGTCCTTATTTTCCTCTAATCGTTTTTGAACATCTGGTCGCTTTGTCTTTTTTTTAGCGGTCGGTTGTGGATTTTCTTCCATGTCTTTTTATTATTCCTAAATATTTTATTTTTAAGTTATTTACCGCAATTATTTATTTATCCCTAAATATTATATATTTTATTGTTTTTTTGGGAATACCATCTATTTTTATTGTATAATCATTTCCTATAAAATTATAATTTTGCTGTCGCAATATTCCTCTTACTATATTTAAACATGGTCTGTTGCATTCAAATTTAGGCTTGAATGATGATATAGTGGAACAAGCAAAATATATTTGTATTTTTTTCTTCATTTCTAAAATTTTATTTTGCCTCTCAATATTGCGGTCAAATTCATATAATATAAAAGAATTATTCTCATCCAATTCTAATATATTTATTAGTTGATTACATATGTCTTCTCGTTCATCTGGATATTTTACGGATAATTTTACACGCATAATAGTTTCTATATTATGTATGTAATTTTTAAATCATTATTATATTTTATATTTTTTTAATGTTCGCATACGTGTAGAATATTTTGATGGAATTTTAAACTGTTTCTTATCATAAGCATAATTAAAATAGTTTTTATAGTTTTCGGGTTTAATTTTTGCTATTGCATGTGCTACTGATTTATTGAGTTCGTTATATCGTAATATGCTTTTATTTTGCTTGAGATAATATTTGAGTTGGTTAAACCAACTTTCAATTGGATTTGTAACTGGAGTATATGGAACGGAATGTAAATATTGATTGCCACTCTCTGTTATAGCATTCCATACATAATTATTTCTATGCCCCCCAGCATTATCCATTACTATTAAATGGTCTTTGTATTTGCTAAATATATATTCATTCATAAACTCAACCAATCGCTCTTTGTTCATAGCACCTTTTTCAAACATAGTCCAACCTATACATTTAGAGTTGCTGATTGCTACTAATAATGTATATTTGCGAAACATAAATGTATCATTTGTTTTGAATACACATCGCTTACCTAATTCGCATCTTGAATATTCATTCATCATAATAGGTCTTATAGCGGTTTCATCAATACTGATAATTTTATTCATAGGATATTTATTGATTTCCTTGTAAAAACTACTCAATTCAGTTTGTTTGAAAATTGGTTTATTATACCTTATAACTGGAAAATGCGAATGGCGTGTTCGTTTTCTAGTTTTATTATTATCTCGTAAAATTGTGCCGAGATGTTGAGGTGAAATATCTAATGTTTTCTGTTTCTTTTGCAATTGATACTGAAGTTCATTTATTGTAATCTGTTCATTTTCTTTGAGTAATTGCAAAGCATCTTTGACTTGGTCTTGTGTAATTTTATAGGAAATAGCAGAACGATTATTACGTGTAATATTATTTTGTGATTTGTATTTATTAATCCATCGTTTCAAACTTCTTTCACTACATTTGAATATTTTACAGGTATTTACATAAGAACTTTCATTTTCCAAATAGTATTTAACTGCTGTAATCTTATAATCTTCACTTTTGTGTGAGGGCATTCAGTATATATATTATAAATAAATATATTAAAAAAACGGCGTTTTAAATCTTCAAGGGTGTAATTCTCCAAAAAATAAAAAAACAATATCAAATGAAAGCATTTGTTAGATAAGCAATGTCAAAGGTAAAATTAGCGTCGTGGATTGACAAAGATAAATTAGATTGGGACTGGTTATCGGGTAATTTATCCGACAAAGCAATGCAGTTGCTCGCTGAAAATCCCGATAAAATAAATTGGTGTCGATTGTCGAGCAATCCGTCAGAAGCAGCAATGCAATTGATGGAAGAAAAGATAAAAGAGGAAGAAAATAATTGGAACTGGTCTATTTTGCGAAAGAATATTGACTCAATAACTTGGTATCAATTGTCTCGTAACTCGTCTGCCGCTGCAATGCGAATTATAATAAAACACCAAGACAACATCGATTGGTGTTGGTTGTCTGGAAATTCATCGGACGGTGCTCTGCAGCTCCTAGAAAACAACCAAGATAAGATAGATTGGTATTGGTTGTCAAGTAATCGCTCATTAAGAGCAATGCAACTATTGGAAAACAACCAGGACAAAATTGTTTGGCCTATTTTATCCAGTAATCCGTCTCCTCATGCGGTGTGGTTGCTGAAAAAAAACCAAGATAAAATACATTGGGATAATTTGTCGGCCAATTTATCTGAAGATGCGGGACGACTTTTGGCTGCAAATTTGGACCGTGTTTATTGGACGCGATTGTCTGGGAATTCGTCGGATGCAGCGGGAAAACTCTTGGTCGAAAACCAAGACAAAATTCATTGGGGATTTTTGTCGGCCAATAGATCGGATGTGGCGATGCAATTGCTGGAAAATAATCTAGATAAGAAGATAGATTGGACTGCGTTATCCAAGAATTGGTCAGCGATGCGAATCCTGGAGAAACATCCAGACAAGATTAATTGGTATTGTTTGTCGGCCAATCAATCTGCGAAAGCAATGCAGTTACTAGAAAACAATCCCGACAAAATAAGAGATTACATGGAGTTGTCTCGCAATCCAACCGAGGGGGCGATGCGTATATTGAAAAACAACCAAGACGAGATAGATTGGAAATGGCTGTCTCGGAATCCATGTATTTTCGTGTCAGATTATAGCGATAATAATTGTAAAAAAGCATGATGAAAAAAGTCAAATTACACCGACCAGAAAGAAAAAATATATTTATTGCAATTATAAAATAAGACTAACAAATAAAAAAAGGTCAAACGGAATGGATTACTCTTTTCTTTCGCTCCTTTTATTTATTGTTAGCACCATCTTGTATTTCGTCTTTTTAAAACCTGGCCTAACCGTGGCCGACCTGGCCAAACCGACTGGCTTTAGCGACTATTACTCCGCGTCCAATTCTAAACTCATGGTCTACATTGCCATTGTGGTCGGCAGCCAACTGTTTCTCAATTTCTTTTACCTACTTTCCAAGTGCGGCGGCAGCCCTGGGCAAAATATTGGCGCGGCCATTGGCTACACGTTTGTCCCCTACCTGTTTATTTTCGGGGTACTGGTGGCCGTGCTCGTCATGTTTCCAGGGTTTAAATCCGCCTTTTCCAACGTGGTCGGGTATTTTGTCATTTCGTCCAGCGCCAACAAGCTGCTGAGCGAGCTGCTCGTGAATTCCGACGTGACTAAAGGTTCTGGGGAGTTGAACCAGGAAGCGCAAGACAGACTGGAGCAGTCTGCCGAGCTCATTATGAAAATATGCGGCAACAAATCGCTGCTCATTAACCAGATTAATCCCGAGAATTTCATGAGTGTCTGGAATGACATGCTGATGCCGCTTTTCAAAAAATCCGTCGTAGCCGATGCGGCGGCATTAAAAGCCAAGCAGGAGGAATTACTTCACCTAGTGACGCTGAAAGATAACGTGGGTGAGGCGTGTTGGTACGTGTATGCGGGGATTTTGGTTTCGTCGATTGTCGCGTATAATTTGGCCACGCGCGGGTGCGTGAAAAGCGTGGAGCAGATTAAAAAGGAGCACGACGAGTACATTAAAACACAAGAAAAATCGGCCGAAAAAGCTAAAGTGGAAGCCCAAACGGTGTATTCATAAAATTATTTTATTTACAATTTTACAAATGAAATAACAAAAAATGAATTTGTTAGGTTGGTTGTAAAACAACCCATTGTAAGAAAGAGAATGTTATCTGCAACCATGGTACAAAGCTTTGAGCTGCCCAAAACAAAATTGACTGGGGGGAGGTTGTGTAGTATTTCACACATCTTTGTATATGATTATAAACAAATGAGAGAAAATTGTTTGTTGTTTAAAGAAGAACTTATGAAGGAGCGGTTTCACCTAGATAACCTGTCCAAGTTTGGTAGCTGGGGAATAGACGGCTTTTACGACTCGGAAACAGACGACGAATAAAATTATTAATCCTTGCTTTTACGTTTTTTACACGTCTTGTCAATCTGAAACGTCTTGCATTTATTTTCTTTCGGGACAATGCGAATCACGCACTTGGCCTTTTTTCCATACAGCGACTCGGTGCACCCCTTTTCCTTTTTATCCTTTCTTTTATCCATCCTTTTTCTTGTAGTTTTATCATGTTGACCTAACAAATCGTTTAATTCGCTTTTATTTTTGTTAGATATCGTATCGTCTTTTTCTTTTTTATCGTCTTGGGTGCATCTGGATCGAAAATGCTCGTACCGTTCTTGTACGTCACAAAAGCTTAACCCCGAGGTTTTTCCCAGGTTTTTATTTACGCGCTCGTGCAGCCGATAGATGTATTTGGAAAACGCGTTGCGACTACTCATGACGGCGTCTGTAATGGGCATTAACTTTAGGTTCTTTTTTAGATTTTGGCGGCAGTACTTGCACGGCAGCACGTATGTCAAATTGGTCACAAACCGCTTATAATTTACCTTGTCTTCCTTTGTAGGGTCAATGGGGTAGTTGAAGCTAATCATGTGCAGCGAGTGCCACATGGCTGGTCCCCACAGACTCACCATCATGCCATCGCCAGACACGAAATCCTTTTTGGTAAAGATTCGGTTTTTCTTATTCTTTCGTGTCTTATTTATTCGGTTTTTCACCTTGGTACTCCGTTTCACCTTGGTACTCCGTTTCACCTTGGTACTCCGTTTCACCTTGGTACTCCGTTTCACCTTGGTACTCCGTTTCACCAT
>Ga0233410_10000019_pt1 | contig 55695 bp, 49 predicted proteins | sample Na_anoxic_1_MG_FD_179869 | JGI IMG/M metagenome (GOLD analysis project Ga0233410, IMG submission 179869) | Seawater microbial communities from Saanich Inlet, British Columbia, Canada - Na_anoxic_1_MG | ecosystem: Environmental > Aquatic > Marine > Inlet | place: Canada: British Columbia...
CGTCTCCCACCCCTACCCCCATGAAATACCAACAAACACTCCACCCAAAAAATAAATCCCTCGCGATACAAACTGAAACACACAGCCATATCGCATCCAAACAAAACGTCTCAACACTCGTCGCTGTAAACTTGGGATTCTTACTAATGAGCAGCCCGCTGGCAGTTGAAGCTGGCAAGATCAAAACAACTAACGCTGCGGGTTACGGAGGGTGGAATCTGGAAAACGTCGGATTTACCCTAGACGGTGATACCAGTACTTTCAACCCAACTAATGGCGTCTATCAGTTTTCCGCAGATTCAGATATGAGTTACTTTGCGACTGTGGATGATGGCGACAGTAATCAAATGGGTTTCGTTTTCGCTAAAAACTGGCCCGTGGGAGAACCTCCAGGAATTAAAGTAATCCACGATGACCTGAATGTGAAAAAAGGGAAACCAGTGAATGCCATTATGTCGACGTCCTACCTGGATGGACATTACCTAGATTCTGATGACCCTATTCAGGTCATCGCAAGCAGCCCCTACCAGACCCACAAACGCTATAAAGTAGCCATGTTACCAGCAACTGTTGATGGTGAAGGAGCGGAGAGCGTAGACTTGGTGTTCAATGTTGAGGCTGAAGAAGGAAGCCGAGGCTACGAAGTGTACCAAAAGATCAACAACTGGACCGATAAGCGGTTAGCTGGATTTACGCTAGAGGTCGGATTCGGTATTGGTGAGGACTTCCAACAAGTATCCCCAGAATTACTAGATGACCTTCATCTTTCTGTTCCTTCGGATTTCTGGAGCGCCGGGCAACTCGCAACGTTTTCATCAGGATTGTTCAGTCCGGGAGATGAGCACACGGGACTTCCAGGATTCTTCGACGCTGAACAAAGAGCAGGTTTTTTGATCGATGAATACGACGCTCAAGAAATCAGTGGGTCGCTACATGCAACCCAGACTATGGGAAGCAAGTATGCAAACGTTCCTGTGGGTAATACTAATAATCAGTTCGGTCCATGGTTACCGAATAGCATGCTGCCATACGGAATATTCTATGACGATGATGGAAATCCAAGTACCGATGCAGCCTTGGTCGCGTGGTACGGACATAACGCTAGCGACGAACTGGGCTGGATGCGTGGCTCCGAACATGACTACGCGGATGTTTCCGACGAGGAGATCGAAGCCATGGGTAACGATCTTTCCTACAGCGTCGGACTCATTGATGATCTAGTCAATATTGGCTTGAAGTATATTGTGACCGTCGGAGATATTTCCAGTTTCCCTGAGCCAACCTTTACCATTCGGGTCACACCAATGCTGGACACATCCGGCACAGAAGATCCAGGTTATGTAGGGGAGACTCCAAATCCTCCAGTTACATTCGACGATACAGTGGCCGAGGTTCTCCTGCAACCTGAGCAGACATTTGTAGCGGGTAGTCTCCTTACCGCAAGGGTTGGTGATGCAGATTTAAACATAGATACAAATGCATTAGAGGAAGTGACCGTTACCGTATCCACCGACACTGGGCTTGAAGATGATATCATTCTCCTAGAGCTCGGTACCGACCGTGGGGCCTTTGCAGGTGTTCTCCCTGAGGCTTACAGCAGCGTACCAGTAGGCACGGTAGTGACTCTCTCGTATTATGATGCAGATTCCATGCTAGTAAGAACTTCGTCAACGGTGGCTATTGCCCCGGAATACGATCCAGAAAAGTACGAGGAACTGATTGCCACTGGCATTGGATTCGCCCCCCCGGGCGTGGCTCGCTCGGAGGCCGAACTAAAGATGACCAGCCAACTAGCCTCGCTCTTCAACGAAGACCTGCTTGCTCCCGGACAAAGCGCGGAGGACGTAAAGATGGAAATGCTGCGGCTGAATCAATGGCAGACAGGCACACCAGAACTGCTGCACGTCTCCGTGCGGGTGGTTGATGGAAATAACGTGGACGCCCTCCTCACCTTCTTCAGCGACACGCCGAAGATCGTTCCGGAATGGAACCTTCTGATAGGCTGGGTCGACAAGGATGTCCTCGTGACTCCCTCCGGGCTGGCCCTGCAAACCGAAGTGGTCTTCATCGAGGCCGTTGACCCGCCGCGGTTCCGGACTGGCTCGGTAACCACCGCTGGTGACACCCTGCACAACGGACCCACCACACGCAGTAGTTTCGGCATCGATGGCTCCCCGATCCACGTGGGTGTCATCTCTGATGGTGTGAGCAATGCCGCCACCGCCCAATCCACCGACGATCTCCCCTCGGATCTCAACGTACTCAGCATTGGCGCCGGCGATGAAGGCACCGCCATGCTGGAGATTATCCACGACATCGCTCCCGGCGCCAAGCTCAGTTTCCACGCTGCGGGCAGTAGCAAGGCTAGCTTCCAGGAGGCGATCACAGCTCTGCACAATGCCGGATGCAATGTGATTTGCGACGACGTTGGCTGGTACACCGACCCCTTCTTCGAACAAAGCCCGCTGGGCTCCCACATCCAGAGTCTCCAAAGCCTCCGCGACTACGTCCACGTCTCAGCCGCTGGCAATGACGGCCTGCGCCATTACCAGAATACCTTCACCAACATCCAACCCGACACCTTCCACGACCATCCACTGGTGGCCCACGTTGCAGCTGGCGAGTCGCTGGACATATTCATGCAGTGGGATGAATCGCTGCTCGTCACACCCGCAGACGACTACGACATGTTTCTCTTCCTCGCCACCGACACGGGCTACACCACGCCACTGGGAACGGGCGGAATGAACCGCGGTGTGGTCGGCGAAACCATCTACTACACCAACTACGGCACCGAGGGTGTTGATGTCTTGCTGTGGATCAAGCGCCATAGCGGAACCCAGAACCGAACTCTTGAGATCATGCTCAATACTAGCAACCCAAACTCGTATCCATACAGCAACAACATCTCCGCTGCTGACTCGATATTCGGTCATCCGGGTCATTCCGCGGTCATCGCCGTAGCCTCCACCGGAGTCGCCGCTCCCGACGTGGTGAAACCCGACTGCTCGCTGGGACCATTCACCATCATCGGCTCCTTTGCCGCTCCGCTCAAACCCGACGTTTCCGCTGCGGACGGCGTCGCCGTGACTGGTGCTGGCGACTTTGGAAGCCCATTCAACGGAACTAGCGCCTCCGCTTCCCACGTGGCCGGGCTCTGCGCCCTAGCTTGGAGCGACAGCCCCAGTCTCACTGCAACCACCCTTCGCAGTGCTCTGCCGATCGGGGCCTGCCTCGATCTCCCAGTCACTGCCCCAGACGGGCCAGATACGACCTTTGGTCACGGACGGGTGATGGCCGACCTGTGGACCGGTTTACTGAACTCTCCCCCATCAATCATGACACCCTCCCTGCAAATTAACTGCAACGAGCAAAGTCCCACTAGAATTCCCAATCTCATTATCATGGATTCCGATGCCGATGAAGAGCTCGTGCAGCTCATTTCCCTCGCTCCTAACGGCATAGTCTTCATCGACGAAACGATCCCAGGCGGCATACTGCCCGGCCATACCATTGATAACGGAACTCCCCACGCCACCGTAACCTCCACGCTGTCGAGGATCAACGTCACCCTCGCAGCTGGCGGTCTATCCTACCAAGCCAACCCGGGATTTACTCCGCCTGGTGAGCCAGCTCCCGACATCATCTATCTCCTATTCAACGATCTCGGCTCCACCGGCCTCGGTGGTCCACTCAACGACCTCGGGACGGTGACTCTTCAGACCCACCAGTACGCCTACCACGCCTGGCAATTCGGGTCCTTCACTCCTGCCGAGTTAGCCGACCCCTTGGTGTCTGGTGATTCACAAGACCCCGACAACGATTGCTATACGAACCACTGGGAGTTTTTCATGGGTACTGATCCAATGCTGGCAAATCTGCCCGGCGAGTTCACCCAGACATCCTCGCCGCCAAACCTCATCTATCAGTTCCGAGTCGACAATGCCATCCTACCGCTATCGTATAAGGTCCGCGACTCCCAGAATCTCCAGAACTGGCTCGATGTCCCCACAGGTATGATTGATATTCAACCGCATCCCCTCGCTCCAACAGCTAAAAAGGTGATCGTAACCTATCCCATGACCACCCACCCATCGAGTTTTCTTCGGGTAGAATTCGACCCCTACCAAGAGTAAGTCATCAATCGTGCTGTTTGTAATATATTGCATTCTGCCGTTGATAACCTGTGAGTCTCATGGTTATTATGTTAGTCGACCTGTTTATCTAACTACTGTGAAAACTCAAACTATGCTATGCTGCCTAATGGCGGTGAGCGCTACCCTTGTGGAGGCTAAAATCAATTTCACTGCTGATGGAGGCCCGGTGGCAGCTCGGTTAAACAGCGCAGATAATACGGCGAATATGGCCGTGATAAATCAAGAGACCGCAGGTGACCAGTTTACTCGTTCAAGAGAGGTGGCAGATGGCGCGGAGGCGCGCATCGTTTGGAAAAAAAGACAAAGCAGAGAGTGATCAGGTTATTTACTATCATGTCTCCGCTTACAAAAGGAATAACAAGTCGTACCTTAAAGCGATACCTGCTGAAGATCCGGATACTAGTGCGATTGTGTTTACTGGAGCCGCTAAGGAAGCTGCAATCTTGCTGGTTAGTGAGGCCCTAAAAAGGTAGGAAGGACCTATTTTCTATGAGTCGGGGATGATTGAAGCTCTGAATTTGGCGGAACTTTGCGAAAGAGACCAGGGCTGACAAACGTAGTTGAAAGACACCAACTGCAGACAAATCTACAAGACCATCGCATAGATTCGCAGGGTAAACACCACCTTTGACTTCGCTTTACTAGCCAGACAGAACAGCATTGCAACCCATTCCCCGTGCTTGCATCATACAATTCTCGCGCTACACTCTATTTCAACTTTCCTGATATGAAACGCACTTTAAGCCTCCAAGGCCTCTTCTTCACCATACTGACACTGGCAGCCCATGCTCAAGATGCCGCCGCTGCAGCGAACGCACCAGTAGAACTCGACGTCTATGACCTCGTCGTCGAAAAGGGCGGCTTCGTCATGTACCCGCTGGCCTTGATCTCGATCCTCACTCTGATCCTAGTATTTTTCTACTTCATCACCATCCGACGTAACTCGGTGGTCAGCGACCGCTTCATGAGCACAGCCGAGGCCCTCATCCGCAAGCGCGACTACCTAGGACTCGTCGCCCAATGCCACCGCGAAAATAAATCAATCTCACGGGTTGCCGAAAAATCGCTCGATTTCATGACCCAGAACTCTGGAGTCTCCTTCAAGGAAGTACGCGAAGTCGCTGAAGCTGAAGGCTCGCGCCAAGCTGGCATCCTCAGCCAGCGGATCTCCTACCTCTCAGACATCGGCGCCATCGCTCCGATGGTTGGGCTCCTGGGTACAGTCATTGGAATGATCAAATCATTCTACCAGATCTCAGCCGGAAATTTCGAAGGAGTCAAGCAGATGGAACTCGCCGGTGGCGTCTCTGAAGCATTGATCACTACAGCCTCTGGCCTAGTCATCGGTATCGTCGCTCTTATTTTCTATTCGATCTTTCGTGGCAGAGTACAGAAGTACATCTCCGAGCTTGAGGCCGCCTCCACTCACCTGATGGCCCTGCTATCCGCTCAATACAACCGCGCTGGCGGCAACACACCGAGAGCTGCTTTTGCTGAAGAGCTAGCCAGCTTTAACGATCAAGAGAACAGCGTTCCCCAAGGACGCAGCACACCGTCACCTATCGACAATACTCGCCCAGACGTCCAAGGCATTTAAAATAATCGCCCAGCGCCCCACTCAGTCTGAACACTGCTCACTGCACCCCATTTTCGTAAATGAAATTTCGCGACAACCAACCACCACCGACAGGCTTTCAACTAGCCCCGATGATTGACGTGGTATTTTTGCTGCTCATTTTCTTCATTGTCACCTACCAGCTATCCGACTACGAGACTGAGCTTGACGTCAGTGTGCCCACAGCCGAGGAAGGTGCCACCACCACCCGACATTACCTAGAAGAAATCGTCAACATCCGAACGGACGGAACGATCGTCATGGAGAAGCAGGTCTACACACTAGACGAGCTTCAGGCAAAGATGGAACGGCTCGCAAGAGTGAACAAAAACCAACCCATCCGCATCCGCGGCGATGGAGCCACTAAGTACCAAGACGTCGTCAATGTCATCGACCGCTGCCGAAAAGCGGGGATCTGGAACGTCTCCTTCGCCACTCAAAAGCCAAAACCTAGTAAATAGGGTTTAGTCGCTAGCGCTAGAATCAACGAGCAGCTATCAACATTTTACTTCACACTTATCTCTTCACACTTTCTCCATGCGCGCACTTCTCATTGGCCTAAGCCTCGCACTCTCACCCAGCTTGATCCACGCCCAGGCTGGACAACAAAACCTGCGGGCTGATCCTGGCTCTGATTACTTCGCCCGTGCTCGGCAACTCTACGACGCAGCAGCAGCAGAAACAAATCCAGCACAGAAAAAAGAACTCTACCAGCGCGCCATCCCACTCCTCGACGACTACGTCCGGGCCTACCCGCGCCACAGATTTTCCCAGTCCGCTATGTATTACCTAGGCGAGTCCTACCTCGCCGTTGGCATGCCCCTACAGGCAGCCACAGTTTTTGACAAAATCATCCAGAAGTACCGGACCGGCGATTATGTCGCAGCAGCATCCTACCGCTTGGCCTACGATAACTACAACAACAAGCGCTATCAGCAAGCGGCCCGTCTCTTTGGCCTCACAGCAGCCAACGCCAAAAAGCCTGAGGATCAGCTACGCTCCATCTACTTCCGAGCCCAGTGTTACCTCCTACTCAAAGACCCCAAGCGCGCCCACCCACTGCTCGAGAAGGTGGCCAACAGCCCAATCGACAGCCCCTACAAGACGCAGGCTAAAATATCCTCCGCCCATATTCTTCTCGCCGAGAAAAAATACGACAAAGCGCTGCCACTCTACGAAGCCCTTCTCCTGCCTTCCCAGTCACCTGAAATGCGCTCGGAAACTGCCTACCACGCGGGTGTTTGTGCTGCTGCACTAAAGAAAAATGAGCTCGCTAAGAAGCTTTTCAGCACCGCGATGAGCGTGCCTAAATCTCCATGGAAAGCCAATGCTCACATTGCCCTGCTAGGACTCTATTACCAAGCTAAGGACTATGACTCTATCCTCGCCCAACTCGGAAAATCCCAGCTAGAGCTCGATGCTAAGCAACTCGCCCAACAAGGCGTCATTGTCGGCCAAAGCTATTTTCAAAAGAAAAACTACGCCGAAGCCATCAACTACTTCCTCGAAGTCGAACATTCAGCTCCCGGCACCGACCAAGCATTTGAAGCAGCCTATTATAAATTGCTCTCACTCTACAACATTGATGGAGAACGCATCCCCAAGATGGTCGACCAATTCATTCAGAACTATGCAGTAGGCCGTGGCACCAGTAAATACATCCACCAAGCCATTCTCATGAAGGCCGAGGCTCTCTATGCTGACAAACAATACAAGGAAGCCGCTGACGCCTACAATGCCATCAGCTCAGAATTCACAGACTCACGGAACCTCCCCTCACTACTTTATAAAAAGGCTTGGTGCCTCTCTGAAATCGACAACCACGAAGGCGCCTCCGCTAGCTTTAGCGAGTTCATCAAGGCCGCCCCTCAAGACGAACGCATCAACAACGCCTACGCCAAACGCGGCCAATCCTACATGAAACTCGGCGATCGAGTCAAAGCACTCAAAGACTTCGACGTCGTCATCAACAATGCGCCAAAATCGCAAATCGCGGCGATGTCGCTCCAGCTCAGCGCCCGTATCCAGCGCGACGCTAAACGCTATTCCGATGTCGTCGAGCGACTCGAACAATTACTCCGCGACCACCCAGCCCTCACACTAGCCGTCAAGGCCAACAGCCACTACTGGCTCGGTTCCGGCTATTTCAAGATCGACCAATTTAAGAATGCGATCCCCCATCTCGAAGCCGCCCAGCAAATAGACAACGCAGCCTATGGCAAGCAAACCGCCATGTTACTGATCCTCGCTCGCTATTCACTCAAGGATATTGACGGACTCAAGGCCGCCCTTAAACAAGCGGAAGATAGAGAACTCGGAAAGCAAATTCCGCTCCCAGTCTACCGCTGGCTCGGCAGCCAGTGCTACAATGCTGGAGACTTCAACGAGGCAGCAAAATACCTCACCAAAGGTTGTGAAGACGGAGTACCCCAAAAAACTCCCACCGTCATCTGGAGGCTCCTCTCCAAGGCTCAACTTAAAAATGAACAATGGACCAACGCTCTTATCGCCTGTGACAACCTCCTTTCCATGGAGAAAGAAGACGCGCGCAGAGTAGAAGCCATGCTCGATAAAACCAAGTCACTCACTGGACTAAAGCGCTATGACGAAGCCCTTAAATCTGGTGAAGAAGCACTCGCCCTCCGCCCTTCCGGAAAAACCAAAGCAGGACTCCTCCTCGCCCTCGGCGACCTCGCAGCACTCCAGTCAGATCACCCTGCCGCTGCCCAGCACTACGTCCTCATCGTAGAAACCTTCCAAGAAGACAAATCCCATAAAGAGGCTCTCTACAAGCTCGTCCACTCGCTTGAAAAATCTGGTAAAGCAAAGGATGCCGCCAGCTACAAGGTCCAGCTCAAAAAAGAGTACCCAGGCTACAAAGGGCCTAAGAGCTAGGTGAGATAAAACATACTTAATCGAGCTCCCGCTATTCGGTAGATTGACAGACTCCAAGAACAAAAAAAGCTCATCGTTTCCGATGAGCTTTTTCTTATCTACATTCTAAATAAATAAAATGGCATCCCGTAGGGGATTCGAACCCCTATTGCCGCCGTGAAAGGGCGGAGTCCTAACCATTAGACGAACGGGACGCAGTAATGGTTGCCTTGCGGCGTGGCGCAAAAAACCACATACCTCAGCATCGCGCAAGATCTTTTTTGCTAATTTCTTTAAAAATATTTCAGCATCGAGTGCGGCAACTCCCTCGCCTTATAAATCGCGGCCGCGCATCTCATTATTCGCAGATAAATCAGCCCCATCCACGAGACCTAGATCGACAGCTATTTCCATCGGCACTGGCTTCGCTTCACACACCTTTTGCCAACCAGGGAAATTCCAACTATTGGGAAATCCTTTACACTGAAATGGCTTCACTGCTTGGATCTTACACCCGCCATTTTCCAACATGATGCACTCGTGATTCTCTTTTTCGATCAATGAAAGCCCATTGCGATTCATCCGCAGACGGGTGAATTTTTGAATAAATGCATCAACTTCCATTCCTAAATGGGCAGCAATCGCGTCGATCTCATCATTTTCTACCCGCACATCGCCCGGCCACTTGCAGCAAGCTCCACAGCGATCACACTGGTACCAGACCTTTTTATCCATACCGACCTCATCCCACACTGGGAGGAAATGGAAAGGAAATTATTTCGAGCGCCAAACTACAACCCGAGAACCTTCATCCCAATAACAATAACGAATGGCATGGTGAGGAAGCACGCCACGGTGGTTGCCACGACTACCTGAACAGCCACCTCAGGCTTGCCACCGTAATGCTTCGCTAAAATGATCGGGAACATCGCTGCTGGCATTGCCGCCTGAATCACCACCACCTTCTTCAACTCTAGCGAAATAGGCAACAGATAGGCTGCGCCGATCAGACACGCAGGAATCAAAGCCAAGCGCACCACGATAGAGCCTATCGCAATTTTCCAATCAAATTGCTCTTTCTTCAGAAGTTCAACCAAGCCAGCGCCAATCACCACCAAAGCAATCGGAATGGCCGCAGCACCTAACATCTCAAATGCCTTCATCGGTACTCCTTGAAACAATCCGTCCCAACCCAAGGCATTGATCACCAGACCAAACACCACAGCCAGGATCGGAGCCTTCATAAATAATTTCCAACTAAAGCTCTTGTCCCCGCGCATCAGAGACACACCCATAGTCCACATCGCTATCTCCACCCCCACGTTGTGTGTCAACAACACCCCCAAAAGACCATCCCCAGGAAAGAGACTCAGCAACAAAGGCACACCAATAAATCCATAATTCTGAATACCTGCTGTCACCCCGAATGTCCTCTTACCATCCCCCCTCTTCATTCCAAGTAATCCGGCACACAGATAGGCCAAAGTCAGACCAATCAAAAGTCCGCCACAGCCAAAGCCTGCAACCTTCCCCACCTCAGCCCAATCACCCAATGCCTTATTGCCGATAATATTCGCAAGAATCAGCGCAGGCAGCAACACCTGCACCACCATCGCCATCATTCCCCGCTCGATCTCCTCACTCAGAATTTCAAATCTCCTCAATAAACTTCCCACCCCGATGACCAAAACCACCGGGACCAAAGCTTCCAGAACTAACATTGATTGACCCACAAACACTATCTAGCCCAGATTCCCCCTTGCTAGCAAGTGCCGATAAGCCTCATCTCACCCTGCAAAGCACTCAATCAAACCTAACATATTAGAAGTCAAAAAACTTAAGAACCACAAACTAAACCAACCTAGCGATAAGGACTTAACTAGCCAAACTCTCCCACCAAGAAAGTAGCGAACAAATTCTTGCCAAATCTCAATTCTACTGTTAATACCCGCGCACTTCAGCTCTCGCCGTCGCAAAACAATGAGGAACTAGTTGAAGTGGACCTTATAGCGACGGAGTTTCCAAAACACACGCAGCCCTGATTCAAGGGCAGCACATAAAATTATGATCAACGAACTCATTAAAGAAATGGTAGACGCTGGCGTTCATTACGGACACCAGACTCGCAAGTGGAACCCGAAAATGAAGCCTTACCTCATGAAGGACAAAGGCGGCATCTACATCATCGACCTAGAGAAAACTGTAGAAAACCTTGATAAGGCATCTGACTTCCTCACCGACCTCGCTGGCAAAGGCAAGAAAATCCTCTTCGTTGGTTGTAAGCGCCAAGCACAAGACGCAGTTAAAGAAGCAGCTGAAGCAGCTGGCCAATTCTACGTTAACCACCGTTGGTTGGGTGGCACACTCACCAACCTAACTACTATCCGCCGTTCTGTTGAGCGTCTCAAGTACCTCGAAGACATCGAGAAGCAGCCTGAGTACAAAGCAATGTCCAAGAAGGAGCTCGCAGCTCTCGCACGTGAAAAAGGCAAACTTTTCCGTAACCTCTGCGGTATCCGCGGCATGGAGAAGCTTCCTGACGCAATCGTGATCGTTGACTCAGCTCGTGAGACAATCGCAGTAGCTGAAGCACGTCGCCTCAACATCCCAGTGATCGCAATCGTTGATACAAATGCTAACCCAGCTGTAATCGACTACCCAATCCCAGGTAACGACGACGCTATCCGCTCTATCCGCATCCTCCTCCAGAACCTCGTCGACTCAATCGTCGTAGGCTCTAAGAGCGAATCCGTAGAAGCTAAAAGCGAAGCAGCAGCAGCAGTTGAAGCTAAGAGCGAAACTGTAGTAGAAGCTAAGAGCGAATAACCGCCACAGCATCCCTTTCACTGCGAAGCTCAGGCTTCGCAGTATTTTTTTCACTCAATTTAACTAGAATTTAAAAATTATGGCTATTACAGCATCCGCAGTTCAAGAACTCCGCAAGCTCACATCCGCAGGCATGATGGCTTGTAAGAAGGCTCTCACAGAAACTAACGGCGACCTCGAAGCAGCAGCAAAGATCCTCCGCGAAAAAGGCGAAGCTAAGCGCTCTGACCGTTCCGATCGTGAAACTGGTGAAGGCATCGTTGCAGCATACGTTTCAACATGCGCTAAAACTGGTATCCTCGCAGAAGTAAACTGTGAAACTGACTTCGTATCCAAGAACGAAGCATTCCAATCATTCGTTGGTGAAATGATCCAAGCTATCGCTAACAGCGACGCATCTGACCCGACTGCAGCACTCTCCGTACCATTCGGTGAAGGCACTATCGAAAACACACTCGGCGCTAAATTCTCAGAGCTCGGTGAAGTGATCAAGATCTCCAATCTCACTCGCTTCGAAGTACCTGCAGGTGCAGCAGCATCCTACATCCACATGGGTGGTAAGGTTGGTGTTCTCATCGAAGTCGCTACTGAAAACGCAGCAACTACAGCGGCCCCTGAATTCAAGGAACTCCTCAAGGACATCACTCTCCACGTTGCAGCTGCTAACCCAGCTGGTCTTTCCCGTAACGACATCAACGGCTCAGTCGTTGAAGAAGAAAACGAGATCAACCGCAAGCAACTCGAAGCAGCAGGCAAGCCAGCGAACATCATTGAAAACATCCTCAAGGGTAAGATCAACAAGTTTTACAGCGAGCAGTGCCTCCTCGAGCAATCCTTCGTTAAGAACCCGGACATCAGCATCACTCAGCTTCTCGAAGCTAAGGCTAAGGAACTCGGTGACACACTCACACTTGTGCGTTACGAGCGATTCTCCATTGGTGCTTAATTGACCACACACTTTTTAAAGCCCCGTTCACACCGAGCGGGGCTTTTTTCCTTTTCACATCCCTTAGCAACACTCACATTCTCAGCATCATGATGGCACGTAAAACGATCTCTATCGGTATCTTCCTCTTCCTTTGCACACTCATCTGCACAGCAGGCTATTGGGTATACAATGTGCTCGACCTAATGAGTGTGGTCTAACTATATTCACCCATGCCTGAGTCATGGGAATCTATCAATGTTTGGTATCGTTCCGGCGCAATTGTTGTTGCCGGAATTTTTGCGCACCTATTCTTCAAGCTCTTTGTCCTAAAAGGCCTTGAGAGAATAAGTGACGCCACGACCAATGACCTAGACGATCGACTCGTCTACTTCATCAAGCGCTTCCACGTAATCGTCCTCACCTTTGCCCTCTTCCTTCTGCTCCTGCAGAACCACGGCATCGCCATCACCCCCTTTCTTGCCAGCGCGGGTATCGCAGGTATCGCCATAGGGCTAGCCGCCAAGGAAACTCTCTCGGATATACTTTCCGGCATATTCCTCATCGCCGATCGCCCGATCCGTATCGGCGACCGGATCAAAATCGAACGCCCAGGCAAGCACTGGGGTGGCTGGGGAGACGTGACAGAAATCGGACTCCGCCGTACTCAGATCCGCAACTCCGACGGCATCATCCTCGACTACCCGAACTCGGTGCTCGCCAACTCCGTCATCACCAACTTCTCCTACCTCGACCAGCCAGTCCGCGTCCGTGTCCGCTTCCAGGTCAACTACAATGCCGACCTCGACCAAGTCGAGCGCGTTGCCAAAGAAGCCATCAACACCACCCCCACAGTCATGCCTAACACCGCAGACATCGTCGTCCGCGGTGTCTGGGATGATGACCGCGGCCACCAGCTTTCCGGTGTGTTAGTAGAAGGGCGCTACTTCATCGAAGACGTCCGCAATAGAACACGCGTCCGCTCACAAGTCCTCCGCAACCTTATCCAACATCTCAACGCCGCAAAAATCCCCTTCGCCACCCAACGCATGCGCATCACTTCGGAAGAGGGAAATTCGTAATCCCACGTAGAAGTGCACTCCCATCCACTTTCCCTCACCCGGCCTAGGGAGCTTTCTTCTAAGCTACATACCATTGGACTCATGTAGCGGTAATTGACTTCACTCTGCCGCCACTTAACTCTTATACCACTTAGCAGAACCAAAGAGACAAATGTTCTTTTTGCTGGATTTAGGAAAATGCGCTACGCGGAAAGCGATGAGAGCTGGGCGCTTTCTTGATAAATCGGCGTTTCTCCTCGGTCATGGTGCTCGCTCCATTCCCTCGTCTAGCCTTGATTGATCAAAAAATCACTCCAGTATTAGTCTCTTTTGATTCACTAAGTGGTATTATTAGTCAATGCCGAGGAGGCTGATAATCTAAAGACGTGTCCTTCTTCATAAATATATTACTAGCTACTAGACTACCTGTGCAGATAAACCCTAGCGCCAACCATGTCGTCGAACCTGGCACTTCTCCAAAAATAGGTATAGCCAATACAGTCGCAACCACCGGCGTAGCGCTACCAAACGCAGCAGATCGCTCGGCTCCAAGACATTTTATGGCATACAGGTAAGTGAACGCTGAAATCACACCAGCTCCAACACCTTGAACTAACAAATGAACTGAAAGCTCTTGCGCTGGCCAACTGGAATACGCTGACCTAGCTAGCTCACTTGGCAGTAGACCCAATGCCACCATTATCAGCAAACTAATCAGTGAAATAAGCGAAATGAACCCAGCACTCACTAGCGCACTCAGGTTTGCTACCCGCGCGCAAATAGTAAAGATTGCCCACATAAAACTAGCTAACAAAAACATCAGATGACCTTTGGCTTGAAGCCACTGAAAGCCTTGAATACTGGAACCTAAGAAGATTCCTATTCCCACCAAAATACATAGGAGCCCAACAACACGATGCTTACTCAATGGCTGCTTAAACAACATTACTGCTATGCCAGAAACAAATAACGGCAAAGTGCCTGGCACCAGTGCACTACCGTGCGAAACTGGCACATAATGCATAGCATTTCCTGCCACCAACAGGTACGGCAAGCCACAACCAATAAACATCCCCAAAAGGTAGTACCATGGAATCGACTGGATTGACTTCCTCGCCCGCCAAACCAGCGGGAACAACAGCAATGCTGGCACTAGAAAACGGGTAAACGCTATGTCTGCAGCTGTGAGATCAGAGTTAGCCCCACTCTTTAAAGATAGAAAAAAACCTGCCCAAATGAGCAAAGTCACAATCATAGATAAGTAGCCAAGCTTCATAAGAATAATAAATGAACACCCTTGATGTGACAAATAAGTGAGCTCTCATCTACCACAAGTTGGTGAACAACGCAACCGTTCCATTGGCAGATACTCACATCCTCAGTGAGTTTTGTAACCACTTGACTGTACAAGCCCTAGCTCACCCTTAACTACAGCTGCCGCGCATTTCGGCCTTCGTCGATCAGCTTCCAGAAGTGCTTTGAGTTACTTAAAGCCTCGTCTTCGCTCACCGGCATCTTTGACCGGAAGAGGAAATCCGAGAATGTATTTTTGTGCAACACCCGATGAACTATCACATTCTTGTCCTTCACCCCAAAATAGATCCGGTATTCCTTGGTGCGGAAACGGTAGAGCACCTTGCCACCACGCTCAAACTTCGCGTACTCGCCACCATCAAGGTTCGCCAATTTTTCTTCAGTCACCCGGAAGGCGTCTAACAAGTCGAGTTGATCGAGCGTTTCGAGCTGAGAAATCTCAGCGGCACTAATTTCGTTGAAAACTATCTGGAGCACGCCGGCAGCATAACGAGAGCAACGAGAACTACGAAGCTTTTTATCTAGAAAAACACCCCACATTCTACAATACGACCATCAAGGAGGTATTGGTAATTCCCTCCTTTATCCCAAGGGCTAATTTGTATATCTCACCCTTACCGCATTTTATTTAGATATTTTAAACGAAAGCTCAGTGGAGTGTCGTTAGTACGTAGATCCGCTATCGATATTTTATCGATAACTCTACGCCTGCACCCATACCACCTAAGCTAGAAAATATTTCCTCACATGACTGAAAACATAGACTCCACCGCTGCCTACCTCCACAACATACGGGAACGGGTGGGCCAAATCATCGTCGGCCAAGAAGAAGTCGTGGAGCGTACACTGATAGCCCTGCTAACATCCGGCCACCTGCTGCTAGAAGGTATGCCAGGGCTGGCAAAAACTCTTTTGGTCAACACTGTTTCGCAGGCCATGCATTTAGACTTCAAGCGGATCCAGTTCACTATCGACTTACTTCCTGCTGATATTTTAGGAACTGAAATATTTGACGACAAGACTGGAAATTTCCGCACCCATAAAGGCCCGATCTTTACTAACTTACTCCTAGCTGATGAGATCAACCGAGCCGCGCCAAAGGTGCAGGGCGCGCTGCTAGAAGCGATGCAGGAACGTAAAATCACCTTGGGCAATCAAACCTTTGAGCTACCTACTCCATTTCTGGTAATTGCGACACAAAACCCGATTGAGCAATCTGGAACCTTCGAACTCCCCGAGGCGCAGTTAGACCGCTTCATGCTCTGTCACCGGCTCAGCTATCCGACTCCTGAAGACGAAGAGGAGATCATGCGCCGCAACCTAAAACTCGGCGTCAAAAAAGGTGGTTCTGGTGCTGTTGCGCGTACAGAATTTGACCTCATCTCCGACGATACTGTCGGCTCGCCTGAAGACCTCGTGACAGCGATGGAAGCGGTGCACAATATTCACGTGAGTGATGTCTTCATCAAACACACAGTCAACATCATCGAGCGCACAAGACATCACCGCGACCTCGAAGTCGGTTGCTCACCGCGTGCTGGTATTTCACTACTAAAAGCATCCCGCGCACGTGCTCTGATTCACGGCCGCGACTATGTCATACCCGAGGACCTCTTCGCCCTTGCTCCTGACGTTTGTCTACACCGAATCCGACTCAACTATGAAGCTCTAGCAGAAGGAAAAACTGCTCACGGTGTACTCCAGGAAATCATCGAAGAATCCATTTCCTAACCACTCCCTCAGTCAATGCCGCTACTCGAGCACACAGACCCGCTGGACTCACGCCAGTTTTTCATAGCAATCAAGCGACTTGCTGACTCTCTATCTTATGGCACAGATAGATCACAATTACTTGGCCAAGGAATCGAGTATGTTCAGTCGCGCCACTATGTTCAGGGCGATCCAGTAAAATCAATCGACTGGAGAGTGAGTGCCCGCACCGGCGTGACTCACGTCAAAGAATACGAGACCCCAAAGTGTCTTCCAGTCTGGTTCATCGTCGACACCTCGGCATCGATGACACTCTCCTCGACGACCATTTCGAAGTACCAGTTAGCCGTTCAGATTGCTGGTGGATTAGCCTTGTCTTGCATCGATAAAGTCTCACCCGTTGGTATACTGGGAGCTGGCTCTAGAGACCTCAACATCAAACCCTCGCTCTCACGTGACACCATTCTAACATGGCTCCACGAGCTACGGAATTACGACTTCAACGAGAGCACTCACCTTGCACAAAAACTCATCTCGCTGAGTCCTTCCCTAGCAGAAAACACCCTAATTTTTGTGCTGTCTGACTTTCACGACCCCGATGTGCTTCGCGCACTCAAGAGGCTCAATCATAAACACGATGTGGTATCGCTGATTCTGCGAGACCCCGCTGAAGACGACCTCCGGGGCGCAGGACTGATCCGCGGCAAAGAGGTGGAGTCGAAACGCGAGTTTACCATCTCAGCAAAAAAAGAATTCTCACGCTTAGAAGACACCACGGCAGCCTTGAAAAAAGCCTCGGTAGACCACCTTGCCCTCTATACGAACAAGCCAATTCTGGCACCCTTGAGGTTATTTGTTCAGTCCCGCCACTTACTCTCGCGCTAACAAACCCAGCATGCTCAAACGCAAACACATTTTCCGCCTACTCGTGGCTTCACTTTTTAGCCTCTTGTTAGTCACCCCACTTTTCTCAGCTGAGAACCAGCAAGCGCCAATGGGTCTGCCGACGCGCTTCACGGATATCTTTATCGCTGGAGAAAAAGTGGAGCCCATTCCACGGACCGATTCTTCCTCCTCTTTAGTTATTCGGATTTTAGCAATCAAACCAGCATCTGAGGGATTCCGCTACGACATGGAGGTCTATGGACTAGACGCGGGCACCTATTCACTAGGCGACTACCTGCGCTTCACAAAAAATCTACAACCAGCCAAAGAACTACAGACCACTTTAGAAATCACGACTCAGCACCCGTCCGATGTTTTACCAAAGCCACAACCCTTAGAGCACACTGGCCCTGAAAACTTGAGCCACTACCGCAGTTTCATCTGGATTTTCTCTGTAGTCTGGGCTCTCGTGCTTGTCTGCATTCTAGTGTACCGCAAACCTGCTGCTAAAAATCTAGCCGCAGAAATACAGCTAGAAAGCACCCATGAAAAGCTGCAAAAGTTAGTGCTCGCAACTGCTCACGGCGAACTCGATTTGACCCAGAAATCCACCCTAGAGCGACTGATCATTGGCCATTGGAAAAAGCAAGTTCCCGGTCTGGACGTGCTCCCAACTGCCGAGGCAATTTCCCAGCTGCGCACCCACCCAGAGGCGTCACCGCTGGTGCTAAAGATAGAACACTGGCTGCATGCTCCATCGCAGTCGATTACACAAAAAGAGATCGAGCCACTGCTCACAGCATTCAAAGAATCCTAGGCAGCCATCCAACATGTCATTCGCTCATCCATTGGTCCTATTGGCCCTCATCCTGCCCATACTGCTTGCCATTCATTTATGGCGAAAGCACACCCGTGCGCTGGCTCTGCCATTTGACCACCAAGAAACAAAACACGCAGTCTGGACCTCACGCCTGCTCAACTGCGTCAACACCCTGCCCGCTCTCATTTTAGCAATCGCCATTATTCTGTTAGCTGGCCCACGTCGGTTTGAACGACCACGCTCAGAACGGGAGCTCACTAACATTCAGTTCTGCTTGGATGTGTCTGGCTCGATGACTGCCAAACTTGGCGAGAAAGACCGCTATGGTATGGCGATGGACTCGCTCAACGCCTTCCTCAGCTACCGCAAGGGAGACGCTTTTTCCCTAATCGTCTTCGGCGATGACAACCTGCGCTGGGTACCGCTCACCACAGATCCATCCTCGTTTTCCTGCGCCGCTCCTTTCCTCCACCCACGCAACCTTCCCCCATGGTTTCGCGGTGGCACTGCGATCGGATCAGCTCTCAAGCAATCTGAGCGATTCCTGCTTACTTCAGATAGCGGTGACCGCATCATCATTCTCATTTCTGACGGACAAAGCTATGATCTCTCTAATGGCAATGACCTGAAAATTGCAGCCAGCCTCAAGGAAAACAACATCACACTCTACGGCATTCACATCGGCCAAGGTGAAGCTCCAGCCGAAGTTCAGGTGATCTCCCAATCCACAGGTGGAGCCACATTCGCTGCGGGTGACGAACAAGCTTTGTTAGAAATTTTCAGTAAAATCGACGAGATGGAAAAAGCCACATTCAAGCGCCTCACCCCTGATCCTGTAGACCATTTCTCCCCCTACCTTATCACCATGCTCTCACTCGCGGGCACGTTTCTGCTCACCCTTTTTGGCCTCCGCTACACCCCTTGGTAATGACACTCTCACCCGCGATTCTTATTTCACTGGCTGCCGCAATTCTCACTGCGGGGGCTGAACTCGTGCACCACCGGCGGATTCTGCGTGTGCGCCATCTGGCATTCGGTACCGGCGCACCGATCCCAACACCACTCTACATCGCGTCATTGCTCAGAGTGTTGGCTCTCACAGCCCTGGCATGGGGAGCTACCACCTTACTGTTCTTACCTCCTAAAGCCCACCACAACGTGCAGGCTGAGGAAGTTCCAGCAGAGGAACGGAGGCACCTCGTACTATTGTTAGACGTCTCACCCTCGATGCGTCTCAAAGATGCAGGAACCGACCAAAAAATTTCCCGAACCGAGCGCGCCTCGGCCTTGATCCAGTCAATGCTGCAGCGGACTGTTGACGACAAGCTGCACTTCACCATGGTAGCCGTCTACAATGGAGCCAAGCCGGTTGTCAAAGAAAGCCGCGACATTGAGGTCATCCTTAACTTTTTAGACGGCTTACCACTATCGAGCGTCTTCCCGACAGGTAAGACCCGCCTGTTTGATGGCATCAGCGAGGTGGCAACTATCGCTCAGGACTGGCCGGCGAATTCAGCAACACTAGTGATCGCTTCAGATGGCGACACTGTCCCAGCCTCAGGTATGCCAAAGCTACCAAGCTCAATTGGTTCTACCCTCGTTCTAGGTGTGGGCGACCCGAGTAAAGGCACATTTATCGACGGCACACAGTCGCGCCAAGACATCAGCACATTGAGCCAAATCGCAGCAAGACTGGGAGGCTCCTACCACGATGGAAACCGCAAACACATCCCGACGGATGTTCTAGCCGACCTCGGCACGCTGAAAATGGAGAAAGAGAGCCCAGAGCTGACACTCCGCGAATACTCGCTCATCGTCATTGGTGTATCCTCTCTGCTTCTCGCCCTCATCCCATTTATGTTACATTACCACTCTGGCCGCTTTGAGCCAGGCCCACCCCTTACCCAATAGACTCCTATCATGAGAAAAAAAATCATCCTAGCCACCCTCTGGCTACTCCTACCTCTGGTTGCCCTAGCCTACCACTATGGGCCAGGACAAGACAGACTCGCATTAGAGCACACCGACGACCTGCTCGCCGAATCCCAAGCGGCTGTCGCTGACGAAAACTGGCCTGAAGCCATTCGCCTGTACCAAGACGCCTTGGCAAAACTGCCGAAGGAAAAAACTCAGATCTCTAGAAAAATTCAGCTAGAGATAGCTAAAGCAAAAATGCAGAACAGCCAACTCCCCGAAGCTCGAGAAGAGCTCGCAGCTCTAGCAGCAGAAATCCAGAGCGATCCTAATGCATCACCCGAGATCAACCAGCAGGTCACCTCCACGCTGGCCAATTCTCGCTACTACATGACATACCTCATGAAGTTAGAAGGCAAGCCAGATGCTGAGTGGGAACCCGAGATCGAGGCCGCCAGACAGGAATATAAGCTACTCGCACAAAACTCACAGGCGGGCAGCAAGCACTTGCTAGACCTAGAAGCCACTATCCGCCTAGCCCGCGCCACCCCCAAGGAGCTCTACGGCCTCCCTATCCCATCTCAATGACAAGGATGTTCTTCGGGCGGTCGCCCGAAACCAGGAGCAAAACCTAGCAACAAACCTAGCAACAAACCTAGTGACTCACGTGCCGCAGGCCAAGGACCACCAGCTGACGGCTCAGGTTCCTAACACCTCATTCACACTTCCCCCCCAAACTCCACTCACACACTTTCCCACACACATTATTTTATGAAAAAAACGGCCATCTATTGGGCATCACTCTCGCTCGCCAGCCTACCAGCTTCCGCTCAAAACTCTGACGTCAAAACTCAAGTTATCAATCCATCTGGCATTGAGAGTAAACAGCTATCTGCAGACCAAGCCATCCAGTCTCGCAGGGCCGGGTCCACCTCAAAGAGGAAACCTCTGACTCCAGCCCAACAACGGAGCAAAATCATTAAGGAAATCAAAATCAATCGCTCGAACTCCGGCATTATTGAAACCCGAATGGCAGTCAAACGCAGCCCACTCAAAATCGAAAGTCTCTCAGAAGATCAGCTCAAAAAATTGACTCCAGCACAGCAACTTTCTCGCTTTAAGCTAGAGGTGAAACAAATACAGAATGATGTCATTCTTAGCAATTGGCCACAACTCAAAACCTCCCTCGCAGCGCTCCCAAAAAATGAATCTTCCCAGATTTATAGCCAGATCCTCCAGCAACTCTCCCAGCCCGCACGTATCTCACCAAAGCAGGAAATAGCAGCCACTGGCGCCCGCTCCCACACGCAGGCTCAGTATTTCCCACCTGCAGACCTTCTACCTCTCGCCGATGCCTGCCCTTCTGCTCTTAGCCCACAAACACTGAAAATTTTGGCTAAACTAATCGGCCCTAACAACCGACCACTTCCATCCTTTTTTGAAGAACTTAAAAAAGGAAACTCAGCACTGGGATTAGCCACCGAAACAACAAAATCTAACACTGCAGAACTACTCATCCTAAGTGGCATTTTAGCGGAAGCCACACCCTACCTCCCAGATCAAACCAAGGCAGAAAAAGAAAATGACTACAAGGCGCTGGACCTACTTTCACAATTTCACTCAGCTGCTCATCTAGCTAAGATGGGGAAGCAGCACCTGCCCAAGGCATGGGAACTTTCACGTTACATTTTATCTCATAAAGAAGCCCCCTATAGCCTGAGAGGAAAATCTCTCTACCGAGCACTTTCACTACTGCCTGAACTAGATGAAGACTCAGGCAAAGAATGGCTTAAGAAAACCTTCGCTGACACCGACTCTGAAGGATTCGAAATCCTCTCCGCCGTGGGCATTCTTTCTTCACAAACCCGCCAGAACAAAGATGCTAACTTCCGCCTCGAGCAACTCCAGCTCCAGTCCGCAGCTGCCAACGCACTCATTCAGAACACCAGCGTAGCCACTGTCGAGTGGTCCGAACTACTCACTCTCTACCTGCGCAACTGGAACCATGAAGCCGAGTATTCCTACAAAAATGACACATCCACAAGCCTCCGCCCAGAGATGCAATCAGATAGATACGGTAACGTCTTCTATAGGTCTCAGCAGTCTCAAGGACGCTCACACCTACCTGTCTCTCCCATCCGTTCAGGGGACTTGTTAGAACTGACGCCAGATGAGAAGTGGCTATCCATCGTTCAGGAAAACGTGCAAATGAACTACCTAACGGCAGCATCCAAGCTTTTCCTCAAAGTCAAAGAGGAAGCGAAAGCCTTCCCACTCCTCAAACAAATAGCAAGCACCCAGCCAGAATCAGCCAAAGATCTAATACGTGAAATGATCCGCGTCTGGGCAGAAAATCACAACCCGAACGCCAAGAACAGCCGCTACCGTTCACGCTACTTTTACATGTACGGCATGAACCAGCGTGCCGAATCCATCCCACTCACCCGCTCCAAACAGGAACGCAATCTTAAAGAACTCTCCGAGCTGATCGCTCAAGTCAAAAGCCTCAACTTAGACGAGACTTTCCAGACAGAATTCGCCGAGGCCTTCACCAGCGCACACTCCACTGCTGAGGTCTGGAGATTGGAAACCTTGAAAAAAGTCTTTGGCTCCACCAAAGAAATCGAACCTGAAGTCGTCGCCTCTTTGCTCAGCCGCATGCGAACCAACCTAGCAGGACTTTGGCCCAAGCAAAAACTCCAGATCGATGCCAAAACTAAACGCACCGACAAAGAGCAACAAGCGCAAGTTCTCCGCGGCTACGCCATGGCTCTTGCTCTATGTAAGGCCAGTCTAAACCATCACCCGGATCAATGGCCCCTGATGCTACAGATGGCAGCGCTCACACTCGAAGAATCTAACTACAAATCCAGCATTGGATCTAACTCAGAGCACTCGTCCGAGAAGCTTGCATCGATGGAGTTATTTGCGAAAGCGGCTGATGCCTACATCGCAACACTCCCCTTAGAGAAAGAAAGCGATGAGTCTGTTCGAGTATTTACCGATTGGTTCTATGGGTCACTAGGTTCCTCTATCCTAGAAGCGCTGAAGAGCCACCACCAACCGATGAATGGCGAGTTTGCTAAAATCAAATCTGCGTTAGAAAAGCTTGATACCATCGACCCAGGCGCAGCGGAAAGACACCTAGCCAAGTTCACTAAAATTCTCAACCAACGCCTCGCCAATGTCGGACCCGACCTCAAGTTTCGCTACTTGAAATCAGCCATCGACCTCGTCGGTGACCACGCCAATTTTGCCGACGGCAACACAGTCTACCAATACTACAAAGACCTCGTCAATGAGGTGAAGCTCGATAGCTATGTCGACGGCTCCAGTGAGGTGTCAGCCAGCGAACCATTTGGCCTCTACATCAATCTCCGCCACACACGCGAAATCGAACGCGAAGCCAGCGGCTTCCAGAGATACCTCGTCAACCAAAGCAATACTCGCTCTGGCTACAACTACGGAAGGCCAGCTGAAGATTACCGCGATAAATTTGAAAAATCAGCTAGAGCTGCCTTGACTGAGAATTTTGAAATCGTCTCAATCACATTCCATAATTCGAAAGTCCAATCACGCACCGACAAGCAACAAGGCTGGACACTCACTCCTTACGCCTACATCCAGCTCAAACCCAAAGGCCCACAAGTCGACACGATTCCTCCACTCAAGATCGATCTAGATTTCCTAGACACCTCTGGATACGTCGTTCTGCCTATCACCTCCCCCGCTATTCCTATCAGCGCGAATAACAAAGCAAGTGACAGACCTCACCGCGACCTCAAGGTCACCATGGTGCTCGACGAACGCGAGCTCGATAAAGAGAAGACACTGAAGTTAGAAGTCAAGAGCTCAGCGCACGGTACCGTCCCCGCCTTAGATAAAATGCTGCAACTCCCACCAAAGGGCTACAAAGTGGTCTCGATTGATGACAGACAACTCCAGATCGTAGAACTCGATGCAACTACAGAAGACCTAGCACCACTGTCCTCCCACGAATGGGTAGTGACTTTAGCGACTGAAAATGAGGCTAAACCAACAGAGTTTTCCTTCCCAGAACTTCTCTTGCCCACTGCGAAAGAAGAAGGTCTCACTCTCCAAAGATATGACGATGTCGATCTAGTCTCAGTAGAGAAAACTATTTCCCTCACCGAGACAGAAACTGCAGGGCTTCAACCATGGTACTACGTCGCTGGAGCCCTCGTTCTGGGCATCGCCGGCTTCTTGACTCTAAAATCGCGCAAGACTGCCCCAGTCACTGGCCCTTCAAACGTAGTCGCTCTACCCACCGACCTCACGCCCGTCACCTTGCTGAGCTATTTAGAGAAAATCTCTCAGAGCCCTTCGCTAAATGAGGAACAAAAGGCAAAGCTCAAACTAGAAATTGAACAACTCCAAGCGTCCTACTTCGGCCCCGAGGCCCTACAGACCGACGAAAATAATCTCAAGTCAATCGCCCAAACCTGGCAAAAAGCCGTCTAAGCGATTGATCTGTAGGTGCCCCCAGCCTACTCCCTCCTAGCGCGAGCTAATATTGTCTGTTCCTTGAGTTTTGCAGTGTTACGACGCAGTCGCTACGCTGGGATTTACCCTGATAATCTGGGCAACTCTGAAAGAGTTGTGGAGCTGGAGTTAAGAGCTGGTAAATGGCAAGCGCACCTTTCGCCAAAAGCGAAATTCATACAAGCCTACGGTAGAGCAAATCGTCACCCTAGGTTTAGCTATGCCTGTTTTTTGTGGTGTGATGAGGGATCTTCAAAAATGATCTGGGTCTATGGAGGGCTATATCAGCCTGGTATGTGTGTGGATGACGGGACTGAATGTCACGAGGAAGTTCGCTGGTGAGGTCCGAGCGCTGTGGGTCAGCAGCTTCGCTGGGAATATTTTGAGCGACCGTGACGGTCGCGCTACGTGCAGAGTCCGTCACATTGCGTAAGTATTGTGTGTCTAATCCAGCTTGAAGTTGGCAAGTTTCACATTCTCTTGTTAATCTCGTCGATTCAAAACCATAGATCTAATCTTGGACGGATGCATTCGCATATCTAGAACGGCAACAATAGAGACAATATCATCGACTAATTCGTAATAAATGGCGAATGGGAAACGCTTTGAGAGTAAACGGTGAAAACAAAAATGAACTCGGTGTGAACCGAAATAAAACTGAAGTGAGGAAATGTCGGAAAGGATACAATCGACGAAATACTCACCAACGCCAAGTTCACAACCGTCATAGAAATCGCGTGCGGCCTCAATATCGTCACGGGCATGATCCAGTACGACTAAAACACGGGACATCACTTAGAGAAATGTGACTTGATCTGATCTAAGGTGTAAAACTTGGCATTTCCCGAATCTATGTGCTCACGTCTAGAAGAGAGAACATCTTCATGCCATTGAGGTGACTCAACTTCCTTGTGACCAACGCTCAGTGACTCCCAGAGACTCTCCATAGTTTGCAGACGCTCCGTAGTTGTCATCTTTTCAATCTCAATTGTGCTCACGTGAATAATCTAAAGGCTTACGCTGTAGTTTGCAACTCAGCATTTCTGGCTAAATCATACCAACATCTGACTCTCAACTACTTAAATATCCACACGACCTATGAGACAGACTAAAGGATCTGGAACCTGAATATTCCCTTTATATATGAGGGATCTTGAAAAATGACCTGGCACTATGGTGGGCTATATCAGTCAGGTTTGTGAGTCTAATTCTAGTTATTACTGGAGCTTTGAAACCTGGTTGAGGACTAATATTTCTGTTCCATAGATTCTTGTTGATCGAATGACAAAATTCTCTGTTAAAGCTTATTGATTCGACACAGGATGAAGTCACGATTTACCACAGTAATTCGTTATCAACTATTTTCAGCATGAGTAGCATCGCAAATAACCTCGTAGATACCGTCGGAAACACCCCGCTCTTTAGCGTCAAGGATCGGATGGGTCGTAGCATGGTTGTGGCCGCTTCACTTAAACTTGGGGGAAATAGCGAGTGATGAAGTACCTTTTACTGAGTTTGATTGGTCTCACCTCGTTTGCGATGGCAAGCGAGCTTGAGGATTTTGTGGGTGAGGCTAAGAAGTTGCATGGGGAATTTGGCGAAAGGGCGGCCCGTTTTCTGGTCGAGGGAATGCCGAAGTCGGACCGTGAGACTCTGAAGAGAGACTTCTTGGTGACGAATCTCGATCTAGCGATGAAGGCGCGGAACGAGTTCCCATGGGCCCAGAATCTTCCGGCGGAAGTCTTTCTCAATGATGTCCTGCCCTATGCCTCGCTGGATGAGACGCGCGAAGATTGGCGGACGTTTTTCTACCCAAAATGTGCCGAGTTAGTCAAGGGGGCGACCACCACCACGGAGGCGGCGCAGGCTATAAACAAGGGGATCTTTAATCTGATCAAGGTCCACTATAGTACCGGGCGGAAGGCTCCCAACCAGAGCCCTTCGGAATCGATCAAATTGGGAATGGCGACCTGTACGGGTTTGTCAATTATTTTGGTGGATGCTTGCCGGTCGGTAGGAGTGCCGGCGCGGGTGGCAGGAACGGCTTTGTGGTCGGACAAACGGGGAAATCACACTTGGGTTGAGATTTACGATGGTGGGAAGTGGTTTTTCACTGGAGCGGATGAGTATGATGCCAAGGGCTTGAATCGTGGTTGGTTCACCGCTGATGCTTCGAAGGCAATCGAGAGCAAATGGCAGCATGCTATCTGGGCTTCGTCGTGGCAGAAGGCTGATTCGTTTTTCCCGATGGTTTGGAATATGAAGAACCGCACGGTGGCGGGCGTGAATGTGACGTCGCGTTATGTGAAGAAGAAGCAAGCAAGCGCGGAAGTGGTTTATTTCCGGGTTTGGGATACTAAGGGCGGGAAGCGATTGGTGGCGACTTTGAATGGCTCTGTGATAACGAAAGCGGGCACCGCAGATCTGAACGACATGGCCGAACTTAATGCGAAGTCCGGAGATACTGTGAAGGTGACCTTCGGTGATGAAACACGTGAGGCCATCCTGCCCTTGGGCAAGACGGTGAATCTATACTGGGATCAGCTGAAATGACCCCAAGACGCTACCAGTGCCGGCGGGTCGAGGGGCCGCTGAAAATTGATGGTTCCATGGGTGATCCGGCGTGGAGAGAGCTTCCGTGGACGGATGACTTTGTCGATATCACTGGAGATGAAGCTCTAAATCCTTACTACCGGACGCGGGTGAAGATGGCGTGGGACGAGGAGTATTTCTATGTCGCGGCTGAGCTGGAGGAACCACATGTTTGGGGAACTATTACGAAAAAGAATGAGATCATGTTTGAAGACAATGACTTCGAGGTGTTCATCGATCCGGATTGCGATGGGTTGAACTACTACGAGTTTGAGATCAATGCGCTGGGGACTATTTGGGAACTGAGCCTTCCGAAACCTTATGGTGAAGGTGGGGTGCCAATTCTCGGCTGTAACTTGCCGGGCTTGAAGAGCGCTGTCCAAGTAAGAGGTTCACTGAATGATTCGTCCGATGAGGATGAAGGATGGTCGGTTGAAGCGGCCTTCCCGTGGAAGGATCTCGCGAAGTATCACAAGGATGGAGCTCCGCCGAAAGTGGGAGACATTTGGAAGGTGAATTTCTCGCGCGTGCAATGGGAGCACGAAGTGGTCAATGGCAAGTATGTCCGCATCCCACCGCACGGCACACCGCTGGCGGAAAGCCTCAACCCTGAGGAACAGCAACACCCCGAGAATAACTGGGTGTGGAGTCCACAGGGCGCCGTGAATATGCACCTACCATTGCATTGGGGCGAGGTGGAGTTTACTATTGAATGCTAGGAATTTGCTTTTTTCTGGGTGTCACTGAGCACGTTACTTAGGAGATCGGACATAGAATCTATGAGACCTGCGAGATAAGCCATCCGGGTTGCGTGGGGATGTCGGGTCTGAATGACAGGCGAATGCTCGCTGGTGAGGTCTGTGAGCTGTGAGTCAGCAGCTTCGCTGGGAATATTTGAACGACCGGGACGGTCGCGCTACCTGCAGGCTCCGTCACATTGCGTAAGTAGTGTGTTTACTCCTGCTTGTTACTAGAGCTTTGGAATTTGGTTGAGCGTGTAGTAGCTGTTGGGGTGCCACAACGGGCTTCCGCCCTTAGAGCGTAGGTTTGAGCAATCAAGGTGGTGGACGTGACCTTTTGTCATACCATCTAACTTAATTTTCACGCTCATACCATCAGCAGCCACTTCCACGGCTGTGACCACTGGTGTGACTTTGTCAACCTCTGGGCTGCCGTATTTCTTCTGATAAATGTAGGTCCATGCCTGCATTTGGTAATTTTCTGGATTGGCGGCTAATTCTAGATCGAGAGCTTCGGTGAACTGCAGTGTGAAGCCATCTGGCTCGGCCTCCATTTTTAACATTTCAAAGGGAGTGACTCCAGTCCATCTCACTCTTTCGAGGCTGAAGTTTTTTGTCCCTCTCGATGCCCAACCACGATTGGTGCCTCCCACAAAAAGTGTTCCGTCATCAGCCTGGCGCATTGGTACAATGCCACACTCAAAGCCATCTAACATCTTCCACACAGCTCCTTGGTAGACCCCGTTGACTTTTTCGAGAAAGGCTCTTTGCACCTGCGAGTGCGTTTGCTCTCCCACTAACAACTGGCTTGAGAATGGCCCAAATTTCCCATTCGAATGGTCAGTGATCAATGCCGTAGGCGACTGCCCGACTTTGCCGTGAGGTATCTGTATTGCCGGCGGTACAAACTCGGGAATTTTCTCAGCCTCCACACTAATACGCGATCCTGACACGGGATCGATCGGGCGCGTTCCCATTTCTGGCGCATCCTTGTAGTAAATATTTCCAGTTGGGTTACCGGTGAAGCTGCCGGGTTTCAGGTGCTTGATACAGGACGTCCCATTCCACAGTCCTTGATTGTCAGTGTAGAAAGCATCTCCTTCGTAGTTGAAGCCAATACCACCGGGAGAGCGTATCCCTGAACAGGTCCTAACAGTCTCTCCATTTGGCTTTATCCGCAAGCACCAGCCACGCCATTGGGCTTTCGCTCTTCCTGAACCAGTGAGGCAATGCACGGTCCAGATGTCACCATTCTTATCCGGTGTGGAGCCAAAAGCATACTCGTGGTAGTCCCCACCAATCCCCCAATCGTTAGACAACACTTGGTATTCATCGTAGCGGCCATCTCCATCAATATCGCGAATACGCCCCACGGCCTCTCGGTCTGTGTAGTAGAGCCAGCCTTCTTTATAGAACATTCCCAGGGGTTCATGGGCGCCAGAGAATGCTTTCTTCCATGTCACCTTGCTAAGGTCCTTACCATAAGCTCCATCACAAACCCAAATCTCCCCACGGCGAGTACCGATCGCTAGTTGCTTGTTTGGCAGCAAGGCTAGAGACCCCACTTCCATCACCTCTCCGTTAGGCATCGGGATCACTTCCCGTGCATAGTATCTATCTTGGGGGCTAATAGGTTTAGGCTGGGCATCGCCATTTTCTCCCAGCACGGCCGAGCTCAGCACTAGGCTGCAACAAAGGGCACGGCGGATCATTTTTAGTTCCATGAGTAAATAAAGGTGATTGTGTTTACGCCCTTCTTAAGAGCCAAGTTAGTGAAAGAGCCTTCAACGCATTTGAGGTAATCCCCGGGGCCTTCGATGCTTAAATCATTCTCTAAGAGAACCTTATTCCCCTCGATTTTGGCTTCCCCACTATCGACTAAGTAAGCCAAGTTTTGCTCTCTGGGAGAAGTGATCACTAGCCTCCTCTCTAGTCCGACCACACTAGCGGTGATCGACTCTACGATAGCAATCTCGCCAACGGAGTAACGAAATGTTGGCTTACGATCAGCATCGAGCACGTATCCCTTAAATTGGACCTTCTCAGCATCAGATTTTGACCAATCATTTAGAGGCTTAGCACTGAATTGGAATGGTGATGTCTGCGACAAACTAGTCACCGCCGCCGACATCGGCGCTTCAGCACCTTGTCCCCGCCCAGTCCAGTGTCGACCACCGCTAATGAAGTTGCCACGCCAGATCAACTCGACCGAACAATGCTGGGTACTAAAGGCTATATTCTGCCCTTCTGGGTACCCCACACCAAGAGCTCTCGGGCTGGTTCCAGTTATAAAATTATTGTAAATGACAGCTTCGGCCAGCTTTGGGGTGAGATCGATCACTGGCGACGTTTTACCACGTCTTGTCTGCTGAGGTTTATTTGAAAGCCATTGTTTACCTTTGATCCCGGGTCCTGACCAACGCAAATGAATCCCTTGGTTGCCACTTATCTCAAAGTACTCCAGCCGTATCGGATGCGATCCTTTGCTCAGTGTCACTTTACCTTTTTGCCAGCGTCCCAGTGGTCCAGGCTTCGCTAGATCTGCCACATTCTTGCCATCGATCAATACCCGTGAACCATCGTCAGAATCGAGTTCAAAAGAGTATTCACCATCAGTAGGCACCTCTAAATCCCCTTTCCACACCACGGCAAATCCATCTTTCTTTTTAATGTTTTTCAGGCTGATAATGCCATCATGTTCTTCTTCAAAGGCTACCCACTCGATACTTTCGAAATCTGGCATTTTCTTCCACTGCCCATGGTAAACTTCCATTAGTAGGTTCTTGATTGGCGAAACGGTCTTGGCTAATGGGTAATGCTCTAGCAATGATATAGCAGTCCATGGCTCTCCACGTTTTGCACTCCACTTGCGCGCCTTCGCCACTTGCTCGACACTCACCACTGACTCTGCATTACCAAAACTTTGACGCACATAACTCAACACCGCGGCAATGTCTGTATCACCTAGCATGGCTCCCTGCGGCGGCATCGCTAAGTTGAAAATCTTCCCATCCACATCAATTGGCCCTTCTAGACCATGTAGTAGAACCTGGATAGCACGCTCTGGGTCACCTTTGACCCAAGGACTGTCAGCCAAGGGCGGGAATATCCCATTAGCCGCACCCTCTCCCGCCATTCCATGGCAAGCTGAACAGTTCTGTTTGAACAAACGCTCGCCCTCATCTTTGGCCTCCATGCTGGGAGCTAGCCATATAGCTAGAGCTAAGATTAGCACGCTCTCAGGCATGCGTATGGGTAAGGAAATTCGTTTCATCATAAATTTTGTAACTATAAGTAACTCCAAATGAGTCAAATACATTACACATATTCACGCACTAAACAGGTCAAATCACGCAAACTCAGCGCTAATTACTAAGCCCACGCATATCGAACAAAGCTATTCCTCAGCTACTTGTGTGGCTTGTGACTCACTAGCTCTCCACTGAATAATCTTTTTCAGCAATGCCTTCTCAGTAGGTTTGCTGACTGTGAGTTTCCGGTAGACCACCCCATTGTGATAGGCTTCGAGTTCTTTCGCAAAGTCCACTTTCTGCGGAAGACTATCGATGAGTTCCTTCAGCGTGAGGGATTCCACCGAGCGTATACCAACCGCTCTGCAGCCAGTTTGAAAAACCTCGAGATAGGCTGGTGGTGTTTGCATCTTACCTAGATGCAGACTTGCCCGTTTCGCGTCTTCTTTAGATTTCAAAAATGCGCAGATGAAGGCTCCAACGCTGAGAAACAAAGTGCCCGCAGCAATACCCCACCATGTTGTCGCGCTTATGGCATGAACCTTTTCGTCATTTTCTGCCTCCTGCCATGTGGGTGGCTGCTCGTCTTTATCCGCAGTCTGCATGGCAATCTCGTCGCTCGGTGTCGTATCAAAAATCGTCCAGCCATAGCCTTCTAGATAGATCTCTGTCCAGGAATGTGCATCGCGCGCGCGGAAGACTATCAACTTAGAATACGGATAGAGCATCCCACCGGCATAGCCATAAGCCACACGGCTGGGGATGCCCAACTCACGACAAAATAAAGCCGCCGCCGATGCGAAATGCTCACAGTAACCACGCTTCTCGGCAAACAAGAAATTCTCCATCGACCCGAGATTTTGCGGGTTATCCACCTTGAGAGAATAACTACAACGCTCTCCTAACAATTCCTTAATCCCCTCAAGTTGCGCTACCACATTTGTCTCATTTTTCAAATCACCTAACAATGCATTCCACCTCTCCCTCGTTGCTAGGTTCGCCGGCAGCTGCAGGTAGGATCGGCCAGGGTTGCCTATCTGAAAATCAGGATCGAGCGCTGCAATAGATTCGAGCGTGCGAGGCTGGCTGAGGCCCTTATAGACGTGGCGCTCAGCATCACTCGCGGGTAACAGCAACACACCTTTGGCTATTTGCCTCAACTGAGGCAGCTCCATGCGTAATACCCCCTGCACGGCCAGCGCCACATCCTGCCCAGTTCCGCTCGGATTCGATGAGATCCTATACTGCACTTGAGGCAAATTCTCAACGGCCTGACCTAACTCAACACTAATCCCATCACCTTGGATTAATTTTTTAACCCGCCTTGAGGGCCTCCAGCTATCACTCCGGTAGGCATCAAAAGTAAAACTACTGAGGTAGACTATTTCATTCGTGAGAAATACGAGTGATTCAGTGTTCAAAGCTTCGACAAAGACCTCGGGCCGGTTCGGTGGTTTATGGTCGCTGCTCTTCGGGATTTCTCTCTCTAACTCATCCCCCCAGAGCCCCTCGCCAATTTGACCATTTCCATCCACCCCCAGCTCGCTTTTTCTGAGGATATTAGCATCAGAAAAAAGTACCACCTCGGTGCTCACCACCACGGCAGCCGTCGATACCAATTCGACTGCTAATATCAAAGCTAAGGCCACGGCGTAATCGAGGAATCTTGGCTTACGAGCGCCACGGAAATGCACATTAGAATCCTTCGCAGAAGTACCCCAGGTGAGAAACCCTAACAAAAGAACTGCCGTAGCCAGCGCCCCCCGCAGCCAGACGCTGAAATCCTCAGGCCAGCCACGCAGCAGCGCATACACCAACACTATGCTCAGTACAAAAATAACACTACGCATGGACGACCTCCTTACTTGAGCGTGTCACTCGACGACCAAATCTCACCTGGCGAATGTCTACTAACACCGAGTTCTCAGGCACCTCCAAGCTGTCAATCCAGCTCTCGGTTTCAATATCAGAGAGGATGACGCGAGTTTGTGTGCCAGCTTGTGAATCGATCACAGACTGCACTTCGTGCGCCTCGGTCCCTGTAGCACGCATCGCTTGGGCCAACAGCGCGTAGATCTCTATCAGCTCGTTCCTCGAGTCACCTCGCTGCGGCAGCCAAGCGAGGAAGTCAGCATGCAGAGTGAACTTCACCCCGAGACCATACAGATAGTCCATCGTGCCTGCAAGAAATGCCAGAGCGCGCTCAAACCTATCTTCCCGCAAAATGGCTCCCCCCTTGCCAAAGGAATGAAACACAATGTGACAATGTTCTGTGTAAAAACCTGGTGGATCAAATTCACGCACACGAAGCTCGTGGCCCCGCTCTAGGGATCTTGCCGAGGCGGGCCAGTCGATATGCTTTGCCGAATCCCCAGATTGCCACGGTCGCAATCCTCTCAGATCGCCGAACTCGCCACTAAACCGGCTTGATCGATCGAGCTCTGACGCACTCAGCGCCCCCTGCATCATCAACTCTCTTGGTACAATTTTCTTTGGGTAAATCAGTATCGGTGGAGCCATTACTTGAGAGCCCTTCAGCTCTCTATGAAAAAGTCCAAAGGGAAAAGTCGACTCGATCCGGTACCGCGCCTCCATCACACAGGCACGTTGCCGTGACATAACAGTCAGATCTAACAACGCTTCACCACCTGTAGCCACCCAAGGAGCCACGGCAGAGAATTTTAGGTTGTTAGCGAGTTCTATCTCCACCTTCAATCCCACGCTGTCGAGAAAACCAAGTTGCTTACGTAAGACAACTTTCAGCGGGAATTTCTTCCCCGCGTGCACTCGCAATGGCCCCTCAATATGTAGACTGAGCCTACGCATATTCAAGGAGGCCACTACCGCAGCAAGCGCAAGTACCACTAACAATAACAGGCTCAACCGCAGTAAAGCCATCTCCTGAAAAAGAAATCCCGCAAGGGTCAGCACAGCCATAACAAGAAGCACTATCGTGCCCCGTCCTGTGAAACTGCCGCCGACTTTCATCACCTACTAGCGCACCGTCACTTGTTTAAGCACCTGACCTAACAATTGCTCCACATCACTTGCATCTTCAGGCTGCACCCGGTGACGCATGACATCGACAAAGATATCTTTCACAAAGTCGGGGAGCACGTACTCCTCCCCCGCGATCACAGCTCTGGCTTGGGAAGCACGCAATAGCGCGATGCTAGCCCTAACGGAAACAGTGTGCTGACCACCCGCAGCTCTGCGGGTTTGCTCGCAGAGTGCCACGATATACTCAGAAATCGCCGCAGAAACACCAACCTTCAGCGTCCTTTGCTGCAGCTCTATTATTTCCTCCTCCGTTATAATTTCATCAGGAGATTGGCTCGTCACATCGCCAGCAGCATGTTTGAGCAAGATTTCTTGCTGGATCTCGGCAGAGGGTAACTCCATCGGTACCGACAATAAAAAGCGGTCGAGCTGTGGCTCTGGCAATGGGAATGTCCCCGCGATTCCCAGCTCATTCTGAGTCGCCACCACCATGAACGGGGCAGCCAACTCGCGCGTCACACCATCGATAGTGACCTGTCCTTCATTCATTGCTTCTAACAATGCCGACTGAACTCGTGGTGACGTCCGGTTGATCTCATCGGCTAACAAAAGGTTGGTGAAAATAGGCCCTTCCACAAAATCAAACTCGCCCGAGTGCTGACGGTAGAGGTGGTAGCCTAAAATATCAGACGGCAATAGATCGGGAGTGAACTGTAAGCGCTTGAAGCAACCACCAATCGCCGATGCCAGAGCCTGAGCCAAGGAAGTTTTCCCCACACCTGGAGGCCCCTCGATCAAGACATGCCCCTGCGCGAGTAGGGCCACCAATGCCAAACGTGTGGGACGCTCAGCCCCGAGCACGCTCTCAGTGAGGCGCTGTTGGAGTTGCTGAATTTTTGCTTCTAGCATATTACTGGAGTCTGAGCGATCGATTGCCTCACGACAATGGAATTCTGTCTAAGCATGCTGCTTTGCCTTCTTAGCTAACAGCTTTTTCTGGTAGCGGCCTTGGATCACATCCACAGCCACCAGCACAGCAATCACAAAGTAGAAGGTCGCTTTAGACATCGCTTCCACATGGTGACCAAAGAAGCTCAAGTTCGCTTTATGCCCACCCTCGGACACCAACAAAATGCCCACGATAAAGAGCACAAACAGGCCTAGAACCTCATACATTTTATTCTTCTGCAAAAACTCTGAAACCCTGTCCGCCATCCAAATCATGAGAACACCACTCGAAATGATAGCAACAATCATGATCCATGGCACATCAGTTATCGCCATCGCTCCGAGAATGGAATCGAAAGAAAAGACAGCATTCATCACCACAATCATCGTGATAGCCTTTACTACCGAGGTCTTCTTTTCCTCCTCGTCATGATCCTCTTCCAGAGTGACCATGTGCAACACCTCTTTGATCGCAGTGTAGATGATAAATCCACCACCAAACAAGGTGATGATCTCGCTAAATCCAAAGGAACCCGTCACCGCGTAAGTGTGGAAACTGAACCATGGCTGAGTCAGCTTATCCATCAGGAACATCAAGACAAATAGAAGAACGATCCGTAGCACGATTGCTAGACCAATTCCCCAGGTCCTGACCATTTTTTGTTTTTCTAACTCCACACGCTTCGACTCGATCGAAATATACAGGAGGTTGTCGAAGCCCAATACTGCCTGAAGCATGATGAGCATAAATAGAGTGAGAATGTTGGGAATGAGATCAGCCATAACGATAGAGTTCGATTTTCTAGTAACTTGATTTAGTCTGTTCCTATAGAAAAGCAATTCTCTAAATCACCGTGCACATCCTCATCACTAGCGCCTACCCACTGAGCAGCCCAAAAGGCAACTCGATCACCGCCAAACGCATAGCAAATCTGCTCACTCAGGCTGGCCTCAACGCCACAGCGATCAATACCGACATGCCACCGCCTGCCGATGCCATGATCGCCCTGCACGCCACCAAGACGTTATCCGCGAGCAAGCGCTTTAAAGTAAATTCTTCTAACGGCAAACTCATCATCTACCTCACGGGAACGGACCTCTACAAGGAACAAAACAACAATAACCCCGAATTCAAAGAAGCCCTCATCCTAGCCGATGCCTTGGTCGTTAGCCAACGCGCCTCACTGGCATCCATCCCCACCGAGTTCCAGGATAAATCCCACTTTGTCCCAGCTAGCGTACTTCTTCCTCCTCTAAAAAAAGTCCCCCCACCACCCCACCCTAGCCTTGCTCTCATTGGCCACCTCCGCCCGGTGAAGAATCCTTTTCTAATGAATCTAGCGCTAGAGCAGTTAGGTGAGCTCGAGCTCGACGCCTTCACTCTCGGCGCAGCCCTCGAACCCTCGATGTTAGCTGACGTCGAGACTTGGCAACAAGCAGACTCGCGTTTTCATTGGCTCAATGATGTCCCCTACCCCGAAGCCCTGAGCTGGATTGAGCAAGTCGACTTCACCCTCAACACCTCACACAGCGAAGGCGGGTCAAATGCCGTAGCCGAGTCCATCGCCCTAGGAACCCCGGTGCTCGCCAGCAAGATCGAAGGAAATGTCGGCATGCTCGGTGACAACTACCTTGGCTACTTCGAAGCAAACAACGCCAACTCCCTAGCCACCCTTATCCACCGCGCCGTCACCGACCACAGCTTTCACCAAAAACTCCTCCGACAAATCGCCAACCTCCAAGAAAACTTCCTCCCAGAGAAAGAAACCGCCGGTTGGCTGAAGCTTCTCCGCTAGTCCCCCAACACATGAACTTAGAATTTTCTCCTTTCTCCTTTATCCTCACTTCTATGGTTTGACATCGGTGCAGGTTTCACCGATGACTTTCCCATGTTCGAAATTAGCGGAAAGATCAAACTCATTGAAGAGACTCAGAGCTTCAGCAGCGGCTTCACAAAGCGCGAGTTCGTCGTCACTACTGGTGACTCAAAATACCCACAGGATATCAAATTTGAAATCGTCAAAGACAAGTGCAGCCTGCTCGATTCCTACTCACCAGGTCAAGACGTACAAGTCAACTTCGACATCCGTGGCAACGAATACAACGGCCGTTACTACGTCAACCTCAACTGCTGGAAAATCCAAGCCGCGGGTGGCGGTGGTCAAGGTGGTCAGCAAGCCGCTCCACAAAACGAGCCAAAATTCGACAACCCATTTGGCAATCAAGAAGAGCCAAGCTCAGCTGATCTCCGTAGCAACTTAGACGACGGCGACGACATCCCATTCTAAAATCGAATTTCACACCTTTTACCAAAGCCTCGCTTCATGATTGAACCGAGGCTTTTCTATTTTCAAATTTCCACCATAGTTCCTTAATAAATGAGCTCACCTCGATCCATAGCCGTGATTGGCGGCGGCCCAGCTGGCCTGCGCGCTGCGGAAGTGGCGGCCGAGGCAGGTGCACAGGTCACACTTTACGAGGCAAAGCGCTCAGTCGGCCGAAAGTTCCTCGTGGCTGGCAAGAGCGGGCTCAACCTCACCAATGGTGTGAGCTTCCCGGAATTTCTGGAGTACTACGATGGGCCTGACCTCCCCCCATTCTTCTATAATGCACTCAAGGCATTTGATAACACGGCGCTCCGAGCATGGGCCAGCGAACTGGGTATAGAAACCTATGAGGCCAGCTCTAGCAAAGTCTTCCCAGTCGGCATGAAAGCAGCTCCCCTACTGCGCCGGTGGATTGAAAAACTCCGAAGGCTTAGCGTCGATTTTCAAGTCCGCCACAGACTCACAGCCATCGCCACCGGAGACGAAATCACACTCAGTTTGGAGCTCGATGGTGCAGCTCTCACGAGGAAGCACGATGCCGTCATCCTCGCCCTCGGTGGAGCCTCATGGCCGACGACTGGATCCAATGGAAAATGGGTGGCAATGCTAGAAAGTTTGGGCATCTCTATCAGCCCATTGGCGTCGGCGAATTGCGGATGGGAAACCGACTGGCCCAAAGAATTGTTAGACGAAGCCGAAGGCCTCCCGCTAAAGAACATGCTAGTCAGCTGCGGTGATGCACAACGCCAAGGCGAGCTCGTCATCACCCGCTATGGGCTGGAAGGCGGCCCAATTTACCGACTCGGCCCAGCGATACGGCAACAAGCCGCCCCTCACATCACGCTCGACCTCAAACCAACTTTCACCACCGAACAGTTAGTAAAAAAGATGGAGTCAGCAAAGCGCGACTTCCTCAAAGAAGCAAAACAACGCTGGAAACTAAGCCCAGCAGCATTGGCTATTCTAAAGCATCTTCATGGCCCATTCGAAGACGCGGAATCACTGGCTCAATGTGTGAAACATTGTCGCATCCCCCTCACCCGACCACGCCCGATCGAAGAAGCTATTTCCTCGGCTGGCGGAGTCCAGTGGCCAGAACTCAACTCCAATTTCTCACTGAAAGCTCAGCCCAACATCTTCCTAGCTGGCGAAATGCTCGACTGGGAAGCACCGACTGGTGGCTTCCTGCTCCAAGCCGCATTCGCCACCGGCACAGCGGTCGGCAGAGCCGCGCCTATGGCTCCATGAGCATTGGATCAAACCATACAAACGCCTAACAAGCATCTCAAACGGGCAGCGAATCCAGCAGGAATTAAGGTGTTAGGGTTCAAGATTAGACTGAACTCAAACGAGGCAGGTATCAGAAAACTCCCTCGTTTGGCTACGAGGGAGTTTTTATAAATTACTTGGCTACGAAAAGACTGGTAGCATTGATGAGCATGTTGGCTTCGTTAGAGCCTTCTGCGACTTTGCCGCTGACGACTAGCTTTGAGAGTTCCTTGATTCCACCGACGTTGCGGAATCCTTGTTTGAGCGGTTTTCCGTCGGCATCGACGACCTGTACGGTCACGATCGAGTTCTTTATGACATCGAGGTCATCACAACAAACATCCCAAGGAGTCGTGCAGCTGTCTCCTGGGTGGAGATCACATGAGGTAATTTTCTCCGGATCCCCCATGACCATGATGGCTCTGCCTTCGATGAAGACGGTGGCGCTACCGATGATTTTACCAGAGAAGACGACATCATCGCCTACTTTTGCTGAGGTTCTTAGCTTGGCAATGCTGAGCGCGTCGGCTGGAGCTTCGGTGACGAGTAATGAGGTAAGTCCTGTAGTAGCTGTAGTAACTTCAGGCGCATTGGCCTGTTCTTGTTTATCTGAGCATGAGGCGAGCCCTAGCGCTAGAGCGAGTGCGGTAATGTATTGTAGTTTCATATCAATTTTTTTTTGGTTTTTTAGTGTGAGCGAAGTGCACTGGGCAGTGCGGGAGCGAGACAACGGAAGGCTGGCGGCAATGTTCCCAAAGTTCCTAATAGGAAACCGGCGACAAGGCCAACACCAATCACCGTTGGTGTGAGAGTGAGCGAAAATGTGCCCACGGAAAAAGGGATGGTAAGACCATCTAACAAGAAGTAGGCAGTGACAAATGCCACCAAGGTGCCAGTAAGCGTGGCCAACAAAGACTCTTGAATCAGCGAAACAAACAAGGCTCCACGGGTAAAGCCGATCGACTGCAAGGTTGCCATCTCGGTCACCCGCGCGGCAAAGGCCGCATAGAGCGTATTGAGCCCCCCGAACACGGCCCCGGCGGCAACCAGAGCTGCAGTCACCCAGGTCATCATTTTGATCGGTTTGTAAAAGATGCTGAGCTTTTCGTAGTAGGAATCCTCACGGATAGCCGAGAGCTCTAGGTCATTGCGCTGGAAGGTGAAGATCTCGACATCATCAAACTCAGCCGAATCCATCCGCAAAGTGATCGACGACAAGGTGTCTCGCTGGGTGATAGCTGCTAGGTCATTCCTGTCGAACCAGATTTCTGACTCCAGCACAGTAGAAGGAGCTTCGAAAATCCCGACGATGGTAAAGCTCGCGTCTTCAAACTTCAATGTTTTACCTATCGCTGTTTGTTCGGCATCTACTCCGAGCTTCCGATGCGCTAGATGACCAACCATGACTTCGCCCGACTGGGGAAAACGACCATCTAACACCCGTACTGTAGAGTGCACTAGCAGAGCGCTTTCCAGCACACCTCGGAACAAGGCTTGCTCGACATTTCCGGATTCGGTTTCCAGCGGGGCTTGGTAGAAGATCTCGCCTGATATAGCAGTGACTCCGAGTTGGGAATCGAGCCCACGGATGGATGTGGCTGCAGCGGCTTCGGCCTCGAGGTGGACCTCTGAGCGCTCTATCGATTCCTCTGAGCCTTTGCCCATAAGAATCACATTTTTTGAGGACCCCGAGGTAGCTAGGACGCGGTCCATTCCTTGGTTTAAAGCAACGGCTGCGACGAGTAACAAGACGACGAGCGCTGAGCCACCTACAGTCTGCGCGAGCCTTGCTGGATCGCGGAACAAATTTCTGAGTGCGTATGAAAATGGTAACATAGAATTATGCGTTAAGTGACTGTACAAGTGGACGAGAAGTCGCCTTGTAGGCGGGGTAAATAGAGGCCAACAAACCGAGTGAAACCGCAACGAGCAGGCCAGTGACAACAACCATGGAAGAAGGTGTGAGGGCCAAGGTCAGCCCCTCGTTGCCCAGTGTGAATGATTTAAAGTGGAAGAAAAGAGCTGAGCCGAGCACCCCAAAGAGTCCGCCGATCAATCCTAACAAAGCGCCTTCACAGACAACCATGAAGCCGATAGCGCCACGGGAAAACCCGAGGGTTTGGAGAATTGCCGTTTCTTTCACCCTGCCGCGCACGATGAGTAAAACGGCATTTGCGACGAGACCTAACACAGCAGCCACAGCTCCTAGTCCAAGCCAGCGGGTAAAGCTGATGAGCTCGATCATTTGTTTCGCAGTCTCGGCAAAGAATGCTTTCTCTGGGCGGGTATTTGTCGGTTGTTGGTCCGAACGAAATGTCTCATCGATCGCGGCGGCAACTGACTCCAGCATATCTGAGGACTCGACCTTCACATTGAACTGAGTGACCACACCTAAACCAATTTTTGATGCTTGCTGGAGGAAGGGCAAATGGACATAGGCTACATTCATATCCTGAGGTGAATCTGATGTGATAATCCCCGCCACATGTACATTGACCCCCACGGCCTCGAACTTGTCTTCCGCTGAGAGCCCACGGCGTTTGGCAAAGTGTTCGCCGACAAGGGCAGCATCTGAGCGGCTAGTGAAATTTTCAAACGAGCCAGAAAGAACTTTGAGTTCTGGACTGTATTGCTGCAGCGTTTCTGGTGGCACACCTCGGAAGGTGATGACATCGAGAGATGCTCCGCAGTTGTTGACTGCAATTTGAATAGGGATCACTTCACGCACCCCGTCAATTTTACTGATCATCGGAGCATAGTGCTCGGGGAGGCGGGAAGTCATCGGGCAAAATCGGTTCTCACGGTAAACCACTAGAGTGGTGTCCGCGGCATTGGTCTCGGTAGCAACCGAGAGCGAATGCTGCATCGTCTGCACCGAGGTGTAGAGAAACATCCCCGCCGCAACACCTAGGATGGTGAGCAAGGAACGCATCCGGTGGCGCGTGAGATTCTTTAGAGCTAGAATGAATATTTTCATGCTTTAGTGGCTGAGTAAATGCCCCTCGCCTACAAGTTTCCCCTTCTCTAACTGCAACGCACGGTGGGCGGCAGCGGAGGCTTTCGGGTCGTGGGTTACCATCACAATCGTTTTCCCATGCTTCTCAGCGAGGTCACCTAACAACCTTAAAATCGAATCAGCCGATTCCCTATCTAGATCGCCAGTTGGCTCATCGGCAACCAACAACTCTGGGTCGTGGACAATCGCTCTGGCAATAGCTACTCGTTGCTCTTGGCCGCCCGAAAGCTCCGACGGTCGGTGCTGGGCACGGTCGGAAAGTTTCACCAAATCCAGAGCGGCCATCACCTTTGCTTTGCGCTCAGATTTGCTCCATTTGCCTAATAGCAGGGGTAATTCAACATTCTCGTAGGCTGACAGAATCGGCACGAGATGGTAGAGCTGGAAGATGTATCCAACATGCTTAGAGCGCCAGCGAGTGAGCTGAGATCTTGAGAGCTTTGCTATGTCATTGCCATTGATCCAGATCTCTCCCGATGTAGGTGAATCTATCCCAGCTATCAGATTGAGTAAGGTCGTCTTGCCCGATCCTGACGGCCCCATCAGCGAGAGAAACTCACCGCGGCCCACATCTAGCGACAACTTGTCGAGCGGGGTGATGGTTTCTTTATTTTTGTGAAACGCCTTTGTCGCGTCTTTGATTTCTATTAAATTTTTCATTTTACTCAGGGGTGTTTGATTCTTGAATACGCTTGCCATCAGCAAGCTCGGTGTGAGGTGGTAGGATCACTCGCTCACCGGATTTGACACCAGAGAGCACACGGATGTGGTCGTCTCGGTGGTCTTGACTCAGCTCGATGGTGCGGAGTTCTGCTAGATTTGATGAGTTCACAACCCAGAGCTGTGAATCGCCCACCATGGCGGACTCTGGAACGTAGAGCGACAAACTCCCAGCGCTGGCAACTCCAGCATTATTTCCACTTGGAGCGGAATAGAATTTAGCCCGCACGAGCATGTCTGGACGCAATCGACTGTCAGGATTTTCGATCGCTACCTTAGCTTGCAGCGTATTGCGTTGGAGGTCGGCTTGACCACTAATCCGAGTCACTACGCCGTGGAGTACTTTAGTAGATAACAAGTCACTTACCATCTCGACCTTCTGCCCAACTGCCAGTCCAGCGGCTTCAGTAAGAGGGACATCAATACGGGCCTGGAGTTGCTCTGGGTCATACAATTCAACAATTATTGAAGAGGTCGGGTCATCCATTTGCAGCATACGCTTTTTACCGGGTGCTGCGTGAAGGTGGAGCACAACACCATTGATCGGCGCTGTGATTCTGGTCCGATCTAAGGCCAACTGCGCTTGGGATTCTTCGACTTTGAGTTCACTCAGAGAAGCTAGCATCGATTCTTTTTGCGATGTAATTTGTTCGATCTTGGCGGTGAGCTCTGGCACCTCAGTTTCGACTTGCGCCAAGAGTGCTTCATGCCGCGCCACGCTAAACCTAGCTTGCACGATACTTTGCTCAGAAACAGCATTCTTACCTATCGACTCAAGTCGTTTGAGGTTATCGCGTTCTTGATCGAGCAATCTCCTACCTGCGACGATTTTCTTTTCCGCAGCCGTGATTTGAGCTTCCACGATCGGAATTCCCATGCAGTGAGCGTCGATCGTTTTCTCCATACTGATATACTTTTGCTTGGCAGCTTGGAGCATAAGTTTTTGCTCGTCGTCGATCAAGGTGGCTAAGAGTTGCCCTTTCTTTACTGACTGGCCTTCGAGCACCTCGAGCTTATCGATGATACCATTGATCAAGGCTGGGACGTAGGTGGTGTAGGGATCTGGCTCGACCCAACCGGAAGCTTGGAAGAGCATTTGACTACCGCCGCCTGAGGTGACTTGTTCACCCTCTGCGGCCCGCACCGTAACCACTGGAGCAGTCTGCACCTGAGTGGCTGGCATGAGTCTAGAGCCAAAGAGAAAGGCTAATATGAGGATGAATCCTAGGAGCAATCCCAGCGGGAGGAGCCAAGTCAGCGAAACTCGCTTGTTGGGTGTCATGCTGGTGGGAGAGGAGTCCCCTCCACTTTGAGTGAGTATATCTAGTGACATTGAATTGAATAAATTGTGATGAAATAATGGTGAGTCCGCACAGCGGGAAAGCTCAACATGGGGGAAGCTACGCAAGAGCGTATTCTAGCACAGGAAAAACTAACGGATTGTTAGGCCTGGCTACACAAATCGCCACGGATCTATCAAAACGGATAGACGTCGTGGCTGTTCAATATCAAAGTAAAAAGACAGAATGCCTTACAAAGAGTGGCACTGAAGCAAGCGGTGGCGGAGGCTCTGGGCTACCACGCGTGTGGTGCACTGCCTCCGGCACGAAATGATCTACAATTAGGAAGTCGACAGGTGGAAGCAAGACAAGCGTATCAAGCGGTGAGAACTCGAAATTACTTCCTTGGTAATACTCACCGAGATCCATAGTGAAACTCAATACACAGCCCTCTTTATCCCCCTCTGTTTTACAATCGGACGCGGTGACTGTCTCGTCGCTACAACATGAAGAACAGGTGTTTTCCGGCGTAACTAGTTCAACCTCACACGCACAATCGCTCATCACAAAAGAGCTGTCACAGAGGCAGTACTTAAGCGCAGGCGTCTCCAGCGCGACGACGATTGCCATCACGCAGAATAGAAAAATACCTGTCAGCTGTTTAGTCACTTCCCTCATGAGAGGATTCGATGCTCCCATTTATTCCACGGTTTGTCAAATTTTCGAAAACCTCCAGCAGATGAAGCTAGTATTTCGGAGGATCCGAAACTAGACCAATCGGATTGGCTTGCACTAGAATTGTTCAGCTCGTATAAGTCGCGTCAACAAACACGCATATGACTATCATCGCATCACTAATCGACTACAACGCCTACAAGCTAATCCACATCGTCGGCATCATCACACTCTTCATGGGCTTCGCCTACGGCATGAAGTCTTGGAGCAAAGGCGCAGCCATCGCCCACGGCGTCGGCCTGTTACTACTTCTAGTCTCCGGTATGGGGATGGTTGGTAAGAATTTCGCTCCATGGGTATTTATCAAAATTGCAATTTGGCTAGCCCTCGGCGGCGCGCTGGTCATCGTAAAGCGCAAGTTATTACCTGACCTCATCTCTTGGATCATTCTCCTTACTCTGGGTACTGCCGCAGCGTGGACTGTCCTCTACGGTAGAGGTATTTTCGTTTCCATCTAGACCCCACTACATCTTTCAATGCATAAAAAAGCGGCGCTGTAACAGCGGCGCTTTTTTTATAGAATGGTCAGGATCTGGGCTATTTGTTGATCCCGAGCATATTTGAGCGCTCTGCCGCCGCACTCAAGTGATTCTCAAGAGTCTCGCGAGCGGCATCTGGATCCGTATTTTTGATAGCGTCAACGATGCTAGTGTGCTCGGAGAGTGTGTCTTGCCGCATCTCCTCAGTAGCCATCGCATGCGCCTCTCTAATGTAGAGTTGGTAGTGCGCGTAGAGAGTTTTACCAATCATATTGATAAAGGCGTTGTTGCAAGTCTCTAGGATAATGAGGTGGAACTTTGAGTCTAACTTTCCGAACTCCACTCGGTCTGAAGTCTCACGCATCTGGTCTAAAACATCAGTCAAGCGCTGGAGTCGGGCCTCCTTGTTCCGCGTACTGCGGGCCAGGCGCCCTACTGCGGCCCCTTCGATCAGCACTCGAAATTCAAGTAAATCTTCATTGGCCTTGGCGTCGGTGGTTAGGCTTGAGTAGGCAGTCATCGCCTTAGAAATCATTTCCAGGTTTCCAGCCGCCACGTAGCTTCCGCTGCCGTTGATGGTTTCTATAATCCCGCGGCCTCTCAGCTCGCGTAATGCCTCGCGTACCACTGTACGGCTCACTCCAAATTCTTCACAAAATTTACCCTCTGAAGGCAGTTTGTAGCCCTGCTCCCACTGACCAGACAAAATGCGTCTCTCAAGCTTGCGCTCGACGCCTTCACTCAGGGATGCCTGCCTCACTGCAGCAGCGATACGGTCTTTACTCATGACTGCCATTTCTAGCCTGTCACTTATCCAGTGGCAATACTTTCCTCGACTCGCTCAGCCTCACTCTTGGGTGCTGGAGATATGGATTGACGGCCACTTACCTGTCATACAGAATCTGCCTCCACACTGACTATGATAGACTCACACCATCACCTCTGGAAATACACCACTGAAGAGTTCGGATGGATAGAACAAGACCTCATCCGCCGCAGTTTCTTAGCTCCTGAGCTAGACACGCTTTTACAAGAAAACCAAGTCACTGGAGCGGTAGCAGTGCAGGCACGTACCAGTCTCGAAGAAAATGATTTCCTGCTGGATGAAGCGGCAAAGAGCAGCACAATCAAAGGAGTCGTCGGCTGGGTGGACCTGAAGTCTGCTGAAGCAGGAACCCAGCTAGACCAGTACCAAAGCAATTCACTTTTCAAAGGAGTACGCGAGATCACTCAAGGCGCCGCTGCTACCGAGTTCCTCAGCAATCCTGCCTTTAACCAAGGCGTTCGTGAAGTCACAGCCCGCGATCTCACTTACGATGTGCTTATTTTCCAAGACCAGATCCCAGCGGCCACCGCTTTTGTAGATCAGCACCCGAACCAACGCTTTGTGCTCGACCACGCAGCCAAGCCAGAAATCCGCGCCGATGCCTTCCCTAAAAACTGGGAAAAGAGCATCCGCGAAATGGCCGAGCGCGACAACCTGGTCTGCAAGGTTTCAGGCCTCGTCACCGAAGTCCGTGATGATGCATGGGATGCTTCTCTGATGGAGCGCTACTTCTACACCTTGCTCGAAGCCTTCGGACCACAGCGACTGATGTTCGGCTCCGATTGGCCGGTCTGCCTGCTTTCCAGCGAATATGCCCGTTGGAAAGACTGTGTCACCCAGTACCTCTCACAGCTCAGCCAAGACGAGCAACAGGCGATCCACTCCCAGACCGCCACCCAATTTTACGCACTTTAAAAAGCCACCACCTCTTTATTATGAAAACAGCAGTCATCACAGGAGCCGGGTCAGGAATCGGCCAAGCCATCGCCATCAAACTCGCAGCCGATGGCAACCACATCGCCATCCTCGATTTCAACACCGATGCCGGTGAATCTACCGCTGAAATCATTCGTTCATCTGGCGGCACAGTTGAGGTGATCCACTGTGATGTTTCCTCCACTGAGTCCGTAGAATCGGCTTTTGCTCAGCTCGAGCGCGTTGACATCCTAGTCAACAACGCAGGCATAGCAGCTGTTGGCAACGTCGAAGTCTGCACCCCAGATGAGCTCGACAGGATTTACAACGTGAATGTCAAAGGGCTCTACCACTGCACCCATTTCGCGGTACCAAAGATGCTAGAAAATGGCGGCGGAGCTATCCTCAACCTCGCATCCATCGCCAGCAAGATCGGCATCCAAGACCGCTTTGCATACTCCATGTCCAAGGGTGCTGCACACGCCATGACTCTCTCCACCGCCCGCGACTACGTCGACAAAGGCATCCGCTGCAACTGCATTTGCCCAGCCCGCGTGCTCACACCCTTTGTCGAAGGCTATCTTGAAAAAAACTACACCGAAGAAGAGCGCCCAGCGATGAAGAAGACCCTCAGCGAGTACCAGCCAATCGGCCGGATGGGTACACCAGAAGAGATCGGCGACCTCGCCGCCTTTCTGTGCTCAGACAAAGCCTCCTTCATCACGGGATCAGCCTACGACATCGACGGCGGCGTCACACTCCTCCGCTAAGCTTTCACTCATTTCTAATCTAAAATACTCATGAAACTTATTCGCTTCTACAAAGACAACGCAATCACACCTGGAATCATCTGCAAGGACTGCTCTAACACTGCTGTCGATTGCTCATTATTCGGTGAGGACTGGAATGAATCCTTCTTCGAAAACGATGGTCTCAAACGCCTCCTCGCATTCTTGATTGAAAACCGCGCTAGCCTGCCTGAGTCCAAGCTCGACGAAGTAAAGCTCGCACCAGCGGTTGCACGCCCGTCCAAGATCATCTGCATCGGCCTCAACTACGCACTCCACGCCAAGGAAGCCGGCATGGAGCCACCATCCGAGCCCGTTGTCTTCTTCAAGTCCACTTCTGCTTGGTCCGGCCCTAACGACGACATCGTCATCCCGCGCAAATCCGACAAAACCGACTGGGAAGTCGAGCTCGCTATCGTCATCGGCAAGAAAGCTAAATACGTTTCCAAAGAAGACGCCCTAGACTACGTTGCCGGTTACGCAGTCCACAACGACTACTCCGAGCGCGCTTGGCAGATCGAGATGGGCGGCCAGTGGGTCAAAGGCAAATCCGCTGACACCTACGCACCATTTGGTCCATACGTGGCAACGACTGACGAGATAACAGATCCTAACAACCTCAACCTCTGGCTCAAACTCAACGGCAAGAAAGTCCAAGACAGCACCACAGCTGACTTCATCTTCAACATCCAACACGTGATCTCCTACCTATCAGAGTTCATGACCCTGCTCCCGGGCGACGTGATCTCCACTGGAACTCCAGCTGGCGTAGGCCTCGGATTCGACCCACCAATCTACCTCAAAGCCGGCGACGTCGTCGAACTCGGCATCGACGGCCTCGGCTCCCAGAAACAAGTCGCCGTGAAAGAAGCTTAATTTTTTATCGCGGATTACGCAGATTGACACAGATTTTTATAACCCCAGATGAGCGAACTACTCCATAGAGATCTCAGCTACGCCCAGCTCAAGGGTTATCTTAAAATAACCAACCTGCAGCTTGGCCTCTTACTCAATTTCAATAATCAGTCACTACAACACGACCGGTACGTTCTCGGCTCCCATCCCGATCCACCAAAACTCCAGTCGTGATTCTTTTTTGAAAAATATTTCATCCGTGAAATCTGCGCAATCCGCGCTCCACCCAGTTTTATTAAATAATGAAAGTCCTCCAACTCGACCCTCGCGATAATGTTCTCGTGGCACTCACCGACCTGAAATCGGGTGAATCCATTTCACACGATGGCACCAGCTACGTGCTCGCTTCAGATATCGATGCGAAGCATAAGTTCCCCACCCGCGATCTAGCAGCGGGCGACGAAGTCTATCAGTTCGGCGTACTCGTAGGAAAAGCCACACAAGCGGTCGCTAAAGGAGAACTCCTGCATGTGCACAATCTGGAGCACGCGGCTGAGCGCTTTGGCCCAGATGACATCAAAAACGGTAGCTTCCAATGGACTACCCAACCCGATGTCTCAGAATTCAAAGACCTCAGCTTCGACGGCTACCACCGCGAAGACGGACAGGTTGGTACCGCGAACTACTGGATCGTCATACCGATGGTCTTCTGTGAGAACCGAAATCTTAAAATTCTAGAAGAGAGCTTCGTCAATGCCCTAGGCTACGGTAAGGCATCCCCATACGCTGCGTTCACTCAGAATATCATCAACACCCACCTCAGCGGTGGCGAGCTGAGCGAAGTTACCTTTACTGACACCTCCAGCGATCCCGCGAATAGAGTCTTCAAGAACATCGATGGCATCAAGTTCCTTAGTCATTCTATGGGCTGCGGTTCTGACCGAGGTGACTCAGATGCGATCTGCGCTCTTCTCGCAGGCTACGCAACCAACCCGAACGTCGCCGGCATCACAGTTCTCTCACTAGGCTGCCAACACGCACAGATCTCTATCTTAGAAGACTTCATCAAACAGCGTTGCCCAGAGTTCAACCGCCCACTCCTCAAGTTCGAACAACAGAAGTACCCATCTGAAAAGAAGTTGTTAGAAGATTGCATCCGTGCCACCTTCGACGGCTTAGTCGCGGCTGATGCCAAATCAAAGCGCGAGCCAGCACCGCTGTCCAAGCTCACCATCGGCCTAGAGTGCGGTGGATCCGACGGATTCAGTGGACTCTCAGCCAACCCAGCGATCGGTCATGTCTCCGACTGCATGACTCTGCTGGGCGGCAAGTCCATCCTCTCCGAGTTCCCTGAGCTCTGTGGAGTCGAGGGTGAAATGATCAAACGCTGCAAGAGCAAGCCTCTAGCAGAACGCTTCATCTCCATCATGCGCGCCTACAATGCCCGCGCCAACGAAGTGGGATCAGACTTCTCGACCAATCCATCACCAGGAAACATCAGCGACGGACTCATCACCGATGCTATCAAGTCCGCAGGTGCTGCCAAAAAAGGAGGCACCGCACCGATCGTCGATGTCCTAGACTACACCGAGCCGTGTACCAAGCCTGGCCTAACTCTCCTCTGCACACCCGGCAACGATGTGGAATCCACCACTGCCATGGCTGGGTCATGGGCCAACATCATGCTCTTCTCGACAGGACTCGGCACTCCAACAGGAAACCCGATTTGCCCGGTCATCAAAGTCGCCTCTAACACCACGATAGCAACCAAGCACAACGACCTCATCGACTACGATGCCGGAGTTATCATCACAGGCTCAGAAAGCATCGCCGAGGCAGGTGACAACCTCCTCAAACTCATCATCGAAACCGCCTCCGGCCGCTACACACCAAAAGCAGTAGGCCTAGGCCAAGACGACTTCATCCCGTGGAAGCGGGGCGTTTCTCTCTAATTTAAGATTTAAAACCTAAGAAGTAAGATTTTCTCTACGCTTCGTTAGCCTAACTACAAAGCTCTCCGAATCACACAGCCTCACCACCAATTTCCTAACAAACACACATACCATGAATAAAACACCCGTCGTACCTAAAAAGTACCTTTTATCCTTCATCCTAGTCACAGTCCTCTTTGCCCTCTGGGGATTTGCAAACAACTTTACTGACCCATTGGTTAAAGTCTTTAAAGACGTCTTTGCCATCAGCAACGGCCAATCCACATGGGTGCAAATGGCCTTCTATGGCGGCTATGCTACTATGGCAATTCCCGCCGCTTTGTTTATCCGTAAGTATTCCTACAAAGCTGGAATAATCGTAGGTTTGGCCCTCTTTGCTCTCGGCGCGATGCTTTCTATTCCAGCAGCTAACATGGTGAATTTTAACTTATTCATTGCTGCCATTTACATTCTCACCTTCGGCCTCGCCTTCCTTGAGACCACCGCTAACCCCTATATCCTCTCTATGGGTGCTGAAAAAACCGCCACCCAACGACTCAATCTTGCGCAAGCATTTAACCCCATCGGCTCGCTTACCGGCGCCTTTGTTGCCGCTAGCTTTGTTCTGTCTAACATACAGGTCGCCGACTTCAAACAAGACATCACAGCCTACAAGCATGAGCTCTCTGTCGAAAAAACTGAACCCGCTGAACTGAATGTTTTGCCCTTCCTTAAAGCCAAGGAAAAACCGCGAAATAATGATCCAAACGCCAAGCAATATGTCATCGACACGACACCTGAAAAGGTGGAACTAGATACAGCGCTCAAAGACTTCCGTGACGGAGAAATAAAAAGCTACCAAGGTCAAACATTCCCAGAAATCCAGAAGCACGACCTCAATCTCGTCTCGCAGACTTACATGACACTTGGTCTCGTCGTACTCGCAGTTCTTGTCATTTTCATCATTAAGAAAATGCCATCTACTAGCGACAGTGATGACAACGATCACGACCTTCACGTCGCCAGCACCTTATCACGTTTATTCAAAAATCCCCGCTACATATGGGGCGTTGTTGCTCAGATGTTCTACGTAGGAGCACAAATCATGGTCTGGACCTTTATTTTCCATTATGCGGAAGGAGAACTAGGCATGGACAATGCTACTGCTGGAAAACACCAACTCGCAGCCCTCGTTCTCTTCCTGGGATTCCGTTTCATTTGCACCGCATTTCTTAAGTTCATATCGCCAGGTAAACTCCTTTTCGCGCTAGCAGCAGCAGGTGTAGCCTGCACACTTGGAGCCATTTACCTCACAGGCATGAACGGCCTCTATGCCCTCATGCTCGTATCTGCATGTATGTCACTCATGTTCCCTACAATCTACGGAATGGCTCTCGAAGGTGTTGGTCAGGACGCTAAGCTCGGTTCTGCAGGACTCATCCTCGCTATTGTCGGTGCTGTTTGGCTCACTGGTTTCCAAGGTCAAATTCTTGACCTCGACTCCTTCATGGGCACCACAGCCATCCGTGGTTCCTTCTACCTCACCGTCGCCTGCTTCGTAATCATTGCTATCTACGGATTCAGCTGCCGTAAGCCACGCGTCGCATAATTCATCTCGATCTCGGACATTTATGGCCTCTTTGAAGTATTTTCGAAGAGGCCATTTTTTATTTATTTAAAATAGCCGATCATTTAAAATCGTAGTAACTCAGCCATTTTTTCACATTCACGGTAGATTATCATCTATTTAACGTATATCTCTCAGAGGAAGCTACCTCAACAAGGGTGGCATTGCTTTCAAACACCTTTCCTCATGAGCCAAGACCAATCCTTTCAATTAGAAAACCAGAAACTTTCCCAAGTGCGGCAAGAAATCAGCGAGGTTGTTGTCGGCCTCAGCGACCTTGTCGATCGCTTAATCGTCAGCCTTCTCTGCAATGGCCACGTCCTCATTGAGGGATTTCCGGGTCTAGCAAAAACGCTCACAGTCAGCACCATGGCACAGACTCTTGGTGTTGATTTTAGCCGTATCCAGTTCACTCCCGATCTGCTTCCTGGTGACCTTATAGGCACACTGATTTATAACCAAAAAACTGGCGACTTCACCCCACACAAGGGTCCTTTGTTTTCCAATATTGTATTAGCCGATGAAATCAACCGCTCACCCGCTAAAGTTCAGAGCGCGTTGTTAGAAGCGATGCAGGAGAAGCAAGTAACCATCGGCAACGAAAGCTACCCACTCGATGAGCCCTTCCTCGTGCTGGCGACTCAGAACCCGATAGAACAAGAAGGCACCTACCCGCTTCCAGAAGCGCAGTTAGACCGTTTCATGCTCAAAGTGATGGTCAAGTACCCAACTCTAGAAGAAGAGCACACCATCATCCAGCGCATGTCGGTGAACAAGCCAAAGACCGCTGTTCGCTCAGTCATGTCTGCCGATGACATCCTCACTATGCGCAAGTCGCTCGACTCCATTCACACCAGCGAGGCTCTGGAAAAGTATGTTCTAAGAATAGTCGACTCCACACGCAATCCTGGGAACTACGGGCTCGAGGAACTCACAGCATTGATCGGCCACGGAGTCTCACCTCGGGCCAGTATTTGCCTGATCAAAGGAGCCAAAGCTCACGCCCTGTTAGAAGGCCGCGACTATGTGACTCCAGCCGATGTCAAATGGATCGCACCGGATGTCCTTCGCCACCGCATCTCTATCACCTACAAGGCGGAAGCTGAGGGGAAAGGTGTGGAGTACATCATCGGCCGCATTCTCGACACCATAGAAACTGTGGTTTAAGCCCCACCTCCCGTCCTTGAACTTCTCATGCTGAACCAAAAAGAGCTCGAAAGTAAAGTGCGTCACATTCAAGTGCACAGCCGCAAAGCTGTGCGCGAGATGTTGGCGGGCGAGTACCGGAGCAGCTTCAAGGGGATGGGCATCGAGTTTGAAGACGTCCGCGAATACCAACATGGTGACGACGTCCGATCGATCGATTGGAATGTCACTGCCCGCACCGGCAAACCACATGTAAAAACATTCATGGAGGAGCGAGAGCTCACCCTCTACTTCCTCATCGACATCTCAAAATCTGGTGACTTCGGCAGTGGTGAACACAGCAAACGCGAAGTCGTCACCCGCATTTTTGCCCTGCTCGCCTTCGCTGCATCTCACAACCACGACAATGTGGGCCTCATTCTTTTTGCCAATGGCGTGGAGCAACACATTCCACCGAGGAAAGGTAAGAACCACGTCATGCGGATGATCGATCTCATGCTCAGCCACCAAACCCAGACGACTGGTACCGACATCGCTGGCGCGCTCCACCACCTCAACCAAGTCCGGAGCCGCCGCTGTGTCGCCTTCCTTTTTTCCGATTTCTTCGACTCTAACTACGCCAACGCTCTGCGCGACACCGCACACGCTCACGACCTCTCATGCATCGCCATTAGCGACCCACGCGAGAGCGTCCTACCTGCTGGCGGAATGATCGAACTGCGTGACGCTGAGACTGGAGCCTTGCGCACCATCGACTGTAAGGATCCAAAACTCCGCCAAAGGCTCAATGAAAAGTCACTCCAACGAGAGTCATCACTGATCGACATCTGCCACGAAGCCAAGGCCGACTTGCTCAACATCAGCACAGAGGACGACTACCTCTATCAAATCATTCGCTTCCTCAAAGAGCGCAACAACCGAAGTGCCGATGTTCTCTAGATTCGCCCTACTCACAGCGCTCGTATGCGGTTTCCTAGGAACACTGAATTCTTGTAGCAAAAAGCCCCCAGCTCAGGATCTCTACGAGCTTAGCCAACAAACTCAGAGTGACGGCGTTTCCCTCCATTTACAAATATCCCAATCTTCGCTCAAAACCAACCAACGCGCACGGGTCCGCCTCAACATCAAACATGATCCCAGCCTAGAAATCACCTTGCCTAATTTGGAAGGGCAACTCGGTGACTTCACCTTTGCAGAAATCATCACTCCGCCGGCCAAGCTCGATTCTCAATCATGGGTGCATCGTCACATAAGCTTTTTCATTGAGCCCGATCTGCCAGGTAAATCCACCCTTTCGTCCTTCGAATTTACAGTCGAAAGCCCAGATGGGGAAATCTCGAAAATCCATACCAAACCAGTCGCTATCCAAGTCCTTTCAGTCGGTGTGGATGCTGACACCCAGATCCGCGACATCGCCCCCGATGAGCGTGATTCGCTGCTTCCTTCTAACTCTAACGCCGCGATTGCTTGGATCATTGCTGCGCTGGCATTGGTAGCCGTTGGGATTTTCATTTTTATCAAAACTCGCCAATCGCCAGAAATGATTTCAACTCAGTCCTTAGATGAGTTCCTAGCGCTCGGAGAATGTTCTAGTGAACAAATCATCAATCAAATTGAGCCGCTCTTCTGTCAGGCATATTCAGAACAAACTGGACTCAACAAACAATGTGCCGACTTCGACTGCCTTTGCAGAGAACTCACCACCCCACCCACTGAGCTAGCCGATCTAGTCTCCCGCTACGAGTCAGCACAGTATGGTAAAAAAATCCTCCCTGAGGACGAGATAAGAGACATCTATCAGCAGCTATCAAAGCTCCTCGATACTGATTTTAGAAAGGTGGTCCGCTGATGACTTTTGCAGCACCTTCCGCATTCTACCTACTCTTGCTTCTTCCTGCCTTGTGGCTCTATCAACGTCGGCAAAGACGTGCAGATGCCATCGGCTATTCCTCACTCGAACTCTTCGAGGGAGCCCCCACAACCTGGCGCCAACGTCTACTTTTCATCCCACCACTCTGTCTACACCTCGCACTTGCATGCCTCATCACCTGCCTAGCAAGGCCCCAGTTAGAAACCACTGACTCCCGTGAAGATCGCGAAGGCATCTCTATCCAGCTATTGGTGGATGTCTCTAGCAGCATGGACATGGACATCCAGACTGAGGATGGGCCGATGACTCGGATGGAAGTGGCTAAAAAGGTGATGGAGGAATTTGTCGCTGGCGATGGAAAGGACCTCACGGGGCGGCCAGATGACATGATCGGCATCATTTCCTTCGCCAGATACTCAGACAATGTTTGCCCAATGACACTCGGCCACGATGCGCTGGTCTACATGATCCGCGAGCTCACCATCAATGACCGCCCCAATGAAGATGGCACAGCCTATGGTGACGCCACAGCGCTCGCAGCAGCGCAACTCAAGGCCCATGAAGACCGCGAAGGGTCACTCAAAAGCAAGGTCATTCTCCTGCTCACCGATGGTGAAAATAACTGCGGCGAACAGATGCCCATGCAGGCAGCCTCGATGGCTAAAGAATGGGGAATACGCCTCTACACGATCAGCCTACAGAGCACTCATCCATCACGTCTTGTCACTACCGATGAAGGGAAATTCTTTCGCCCTCAGACGCTCTCTGAGTCCGAC
>Ga0233410_10000022_pt1 | contig 54722 bp, 48 predicted proteins | sample Na_anoxic_1_MG_FD_179869 | JGI IMG/M metagenome (GOLD analysis project Ga0233410, IMG submission 179869) | Seawater microbial communities from Saanich Inlet, British Columbia, Canada - Na_anoxic_1_MG | ecosystem: Environmental > Aquatic > Marine > Inlet | place: Canada: British Columbia...
GTCGTACTCTTTTACGATGGGCTAACAATTCCTTCTTGTCTCATTTAAAAAACTCTATATGTAAATGAATTAACATAAATTCCCCCCAATGAATTCTCCCACCCCCCGCTATTTCTGTGATTTATTGATGGCTGATATCAATGCCATCTCATGTTCCGCCGCTCGTTTCCTCTATCATGGATCCACTCATGGTCCCTTTGGTAAATTAGACCAGCAACTCCAGTCAGTCGACATGAAAGACATTGATGCCTTTAGAGTAAGTCTAGAGCATCTCTCTACAGATCCACTCTCAGATGCTTACGATTACCATCTTGTGTATGTGGCGAAATCCGCCTACAAGAAAATTTGGCACGGCTGCAAAAAGCACAAAATTCCTGGAATGAAACACATTTCGGATGAAATACGACTCAGCGATACAGCCAAGTTAACATCTCACATCCCTCTTTTTTGGAGTAAAAAAGAATCATCAATCACGCTCAGTGAGTATCGAGATGATATTGCTATGGACCATTATATCCCCGATGCCTACCGCTATGCCTTTCAACAGAAATTCTCAGGAATCTTGATGCGCACTAAGAATGATTGCAGATTACTCTGGCTGCTACTAGAAGCTCACGGGCTCAAAGTAGTAGATCATCGAGAGGTTTGCGACGAATACGACGGCAAGCTCAAGGTCGACTGCTTTGCGTCTTATAGTAACCGGACGTTTCGGAAAACGGCCTCGCCTATTAGCTGTCTCGCTCCCACTGGGCGACTTGCTTAGCAAAGTAGGTAAGAATGAGATCGGCCCCTGCGCGTTTGATAGCTGTGAGACTCTCTAACACGACGGCCTTTTCATCCAACCAACCAGCATCGGCAGCAGACTTGATCATGAGGTACTCCCCGCTCACTTGGTAGGCAGCAATGGGAAGATTGGTGTTTTCACGTAATTTCACGATGATATCGAGGTAAGCTCCAGCAGGCTTCACCATCACCATGTCAGCACCTTCACCCTCATCGAGAATCACTTCACGAATTGCTTCGCGCGCATTGGCGTAATCCATCTGGTAGGTCTTCTTATCGCCCGCCTTAGGGGCCGAATCAAGAGCGCCACGGAATGGACCGTAATAGGCTGATGCGTATTTAGCAGTGTAGGAAAGAATAGAAACATCAGTGAAGCCGGCAGTATCTAGCGCCGCCCGCAATGCTCCAACACGGCCATCCATCATGTCACTTGGTGAAATGATATCAGCGCCAGCCACCGCGTGACTTACAGCCTGTTTACACAGCACTTCGATAGTTTCGTCATTGAGAATCTCCAACTCGCCATCGGGACGTGCTTGGACAATTCCATCATGGCCGTCAGAATTATAAGGATCTAGCGCTACATCTGTAACAACACAGAGTGACGGGTGAGCCGCCTTCAAGGCTTTCAAAGCTCTTGGGATCAGACCATCCGGATTATAGCTCTCATCGCCAGTTGAGTTCTTTTTCTCTTCAGGAACGGCAGGAAATATCACGACTGCAGGTACTCCAAGCGCGTGGGCTTCGCCAGCCTCTTTGACCAACCCTTCGATCGACCAACGGGTGCAGCCTGGCATCGAAGCAATTGCTACATTCTCAGAATCTTCATGAACAAATAATGGGTAGATAAAATCTTTAGCACTCAGTGACACCTCGCGTACGAGGTTACGGATTGCTGGTGACTTTCTGTTGCGGCGTGGTCGTTGAAGCATGATAAGTAGTCGTTAAATCTTTTCTAAGCTATAGTCGCCTGAACCATCTTTGACAAGCCATCCCAGCTCCTTGAGTTGGTCGCGAAGTTCATCTGACTTTGCCCATTGTTTGTTATTGCGAGCATCCCAGCGTTGCGCTGCTAGAGTTTTTATCTCAGCTGGAGCCTCCTCTTGCACCTCTTCTACAATTTCAGGTAACTGGATACCTAGAGCCTGAAGCATAAAGTGTAGACCCTTCCACTGAGTCAGTGGATCTGGTTCATTTTGTGAACGTCGTAAAGCGCCGAATATCGCACCAATAGCACGTTGGGTATTGAGATCCTGATTCAAGCCTAACCAAGCATTCTCAAATAGACCTTTGTCTTCTAGACCTATAAGCTCAGCATAGCTAGGTGCATGGTCGACCCCAGCGAGATCCGCCAGCGCGCGCTCAGCTTTCAGCAACTTATCTAAGGCCTCACTGGCAGCATGTAAGCTATCGAGAGTGAAGTTGAGCTGCTTTCTATAATGCGCACCAATCAGTGCGACACGCACCTCATTTGGCTTTGCTCCTTTTTCGATTAGGTCATCGAGTCGGAAAAAGTTGCCGAGTGACTTCGACATCTTTTTCCCCTCAACTAACAAGTGAGTAATGTGGAACCAATGGGCTGCAAAATCACCACCGCAAGAACACTTACTCTGAGCAATCTCATTCTCGTGGTGTGGAAAAACTAGATCCTCGCCACCAGAGTGGAGGTCAAAGCTCTCACCAAGGTACTCACGGATCATAGCTGAGCATTCGAGGTGCCATCCTGGTCGACCTTCCCCCCATGGACTTTGCCAAAAGTTCTCACCGTCTTCATCACGTCGGCCCTTCCAAAGAACAAAATCTGCGACGCTATCTTTCTCGTACTCATCTGAGTCGTTAGCACGCTGGTTCTGAGTTTTCCCTAAATCAAGCTCACGCTCATCTAGGTGTGAAAGCTTGCCGTATTCTGGGTACGAACTGATCCGGAAATAAACCGAGCCATCGTCGGCTGCATAAGCGTGTCCCTTTTCGATCAATTCCTGGATCATCACAACCTGCTGAGGAATGTGCTCCACGGCACTTGGTTCAATCGCTGGCAGGAGACAATTGAGAGCCTCACAATCATGGTGAAATTTTTTAGTCCAATGGCTGGTGAACTCTTTGAGCGTCTGGCCAGCAGCTTGCGAGTCACGGATTGTCTTATCATCCAAATCGGTAAGGTTACGGACATGCTTGGTAGGCGTGCCTCCCAGCTCCAAGGTTCGACGAAATACATCTTGAACCACGAAGGTGCGGAAATTTCCAATGTGCGCAGGCCCGTAGACTGTGGGGCCACAGCAATAAAACCCGTAGATCTCACCATTGATTGGTGCTATTTCCTTCGTTTCTCGTGCAAGCGTATCGTAAAGGCGCATGCACAAGGCCATAGCCTTTGATCGGACTATTGGAAAGTCTTTTGCGGACATTCTCCCATATCCAGTAAACTCCACCTCATATTCTACAACAGATACTCTAACTTTACACATTCGCTCCCTCTTATAGCTAACAGATTCCTAGACAACCCATTCTAAACCTGTAGCATACAGAACACCTCAACTTCTCACATATAAAAACACTCCTCCTCCACAATGGCTTCACTTATCCTCGCATCGAACAGACTACCAATACAAATCCTTACCGATGGCTCACTTAAGCGCACAACTGGCGGGCTAGCATCCGCCATTGAAGGCAGTGGCCTAAGTGACAAATACACATGGGTTGGCTGGGGTGGTTCTTGCCCAGGAATCGGACGGAGCGAGAGCGCCCTTAAGAGTAACCTACGTGAGTTAGGGGTCGAACCCGTCTTACTTTCAGAAAAAAACATAAGCGGGTACTATGACGGATACTCAAACTCCACTCTCTGGCCATTATTGCATTACATGCAAGGTCGAGCACGCTTTGATCCAAAGTGGATTGAATGCTATCGCTCTGTGAATACTCAGTTTGCAGAAACGATAGCCGAGATCGCCTCGCCCAATGCCCATGTCTGGATCCACGACTACCACCTCATGCTCCTGCCGCAGATCTTACGTGAGATGCGTCCTGACATTAAGATAGGATTTTTCCTGCACACCCCCTTCCCATCGAGCGAAATATTTCGAGCTCTCCCCGAGCGAGATGAACTACTCAAAGGCCTTTTAGGTTGCGACCTGATTGGCTTCCACACCTACAACTACTTACGCCACTTCATCTCCTCACTCATTCGCATCCTAGGGGTCGAGGCGGACATGGATGGACTTTGGCAAAAGAACCGCCACATTCAGTTAGGCGTCTACCCCATTGGGCACAATAGTGAAGGATTTCAAGCTGCGGCAAAATCCGAGGATTTCGTCAAAATGCATAGTGAGCACGCCAAACACCTCGGTGCTGGAAAGCTGATTCTAAGTGTTGAAAGGTTAGATTACACTAAAGGTTTACCTCAAAAGCTCACAGCTATTCGGCAGTTTCTCCATGAGCACCCAGAGCAACGTGGGCTCGTTCACTTTGTCTTAGTGGCAGTCCCTTCACGCCGCGGTGTTGAAGAATACGATTCCCTCACAGCTCAAGTCCAATGCGAGGTTGGAGCCATCAATGGTGACTACGGAGATGTCGGCCACTCACCAGTACAATTTCTCCACCGCAGCTTCCAAGTGGATGAACTCGCAGCGCTCTACTCACTCGCTGATATTTGCATGGTTACCCCTATCGTTGATGGCATGAACCTAGTGGCTAAAGAATTTATCGATTGTAAAAGAGCATCTCACCGGGCTCGTCCGGGAGTTCTCATTCTCAGTGAATTTGCGGGTGCTGCAAATGAAATGTCCCACGCGCTGCTAGTCAATCCACACGATACAGCAGGAGTAGTGAAAGCAATCAACGAAGCCCTGCAAATGGATGAAGTGGACATGTGGAAGCGAGTTCACGCCATGCAGAATAGACTCAAACTCAATGATGCTGGAGCATGGGCTAAACGCTACCTCTCAGATCTTCAAAAAAACACCTCATTTAGCCATAATGGAAACACACATGCCAAGCTCGAACCCCTCCGAGACGAACTCCAACAACACATCGATCAAGGAAAGAAAGTCGCCCTCTTTCTCGACTACGATGGCACTCTGAGAGAATTCACACAGTACCCGGAAGACGCTATCCCTGATGCCTCATTGAAGAAATTGTTAGTCGACTTAGCTACACATCCTAACATCGACCTCACGATTGTAAGTGGACGCACCAAGGAGTTCCTTCAAAAGCATCTCGGAGACCTACCCCTCCACCTAGTAGCAGAGCATGGATACTACTGGAAAACGCAGTCGATGCCCGAGTGGGTGCTCCTCAACCCACATGTCGACACATCTTGGAAGGAACTAATCCTACCACAGTTAGAAGCCACAGTAGCTCTCACACCTGGATCCGAGGTGGAGATAAAACATTCTTCAGTCGTTTGGCACTACCGCCAAGCTGATCCAGAATTTGGACTCTGGCGCGCTAAAGGCCTTTTATCCGAACTAACCTCCACTACCGCCAGCCTTCCAGTCTCAGTTCACCACGGACAAAAGATTATAGAGGTCGCTAGCCAACTGGTGAACAAGGGAGTGGCTATAGAAAGAATGCTCAGTCAATGGCAGTTTGATATAGCCCTGGCTGCTGGAGACGATGTTACCGACGAATCAATGTTTGCCGTTCAAGAACCAGAGAACACAAGATTCCATACAGTAAAAATCGGCGATGGAGACACACGCGCCAATCAGCGAAGCACAATCAAGGCTTTGCGTAAGTTACTAGAATCTCTCACCTAAATACGCTATACTAACTGGCTCTAAACCACATACCCACTTATGGACAAACAATCTAACTACAATCACGGCATTATTGGAAATGGCCGCACATGCGCGATTATTGATTTCGATGCCACTATTGTTTTTACCTGTATGCCAGATTTTGATTCCGGAACAGTCTTTGCTGCGATGCTTGATATTGACAAGGGTGGACACTTTGGCATCAGCATGGTGGATGGGGAACCGGTCAAGCAGGCTTACGAAAAGAACACTGGAATACTTGTTACCACATTTGAAGGTAAGAGTGGCTCATTTGAAGTCATCGACTTTATGCCCCGCTACAGTTGGGATGGCAAATCACGCTCTAGAGGGGATGTGTCTAGCGATATCATCCGCGTACTCAAGCCATGTTCAGGCACCCCGTCTATCATTGTCGACTACACCCCAAAACTCTACTACGCCAAATACCCAACTGAATCATTCACCTTTGGTGAGGGTCGAGTGAAGAGCACAACAACCGGTAAAATCAAAGACGGATCCTCAGTCTACGAGTCATGTTATCTCTATTCCGACCTCGATTCAGGATCCATCCTAGAAAAGAAAAGTATACTACTAACGGATCAGCGATATCTATTGCTCAGTTACCACGATAAAGTCATTCCTCCGGACCGTGAAAAAATTGAGCTTAAACTCCAGTGGACTCGTGCGTACTGGCTGCTTTGGGCTTCCCGTACTCACAGATGTGATAGCTATGCCAAAGAAATCATTCGCAGTGCGATCACACTAAAAATGCTCCAGTTCACCCCGACTGGTGCAGTTCTAGCTGCCGCTACCACATCATTACCCGAGACGATCGGTGAAGTCCGAAACTGGGACTACAGGTTTTGTTGGATTCGAGATGGTTCCATGACCGTGGATATTTTACACCGTATCGGCCACCACAACATGGCCGAAAGCTTCATCAACTGGATGATGCACACTGTTCCTACCAAGGATGACTCACTCCAAATAATGTATGGTATACGCGGTGAGAAAAAACTCACAGAGGAAATCCTCACGCACCTTAGTGGCTACCAAGGGTCATCTCCTGTTAGGATAGGTAATGCTGCCTACCATCAACAACAGCATGACATCTACGGTATTCTAATGGACTTGATCTACAAGGATCTCATGCACCACGATATTCCAGCACGTCATCCCGCCCCTGAAGCCCTCGACCGTCGATGGACTCGAGTCCGCTCCATCATCAAAACTGTCGAAGAATATTGGCAACAACCTGACCGCGGCATTTGGGAGATTCGTGGTGAAGAAAGGCACTTCGTCTTCTCCAAAGTCCTTTGCTGGGTAGCCGTTGATAGAGCGATCAAAATTGCCGAGCGGCTAGGGAAACACAATTGGGCTGACGCTCACCGCACATTGAGAGAGGAAATTCATCACGATGTATGTTTGAAAGGTTGGAATAGTGAAATCAAAGCATTCACCCAAACCTACGGCAGTACCGATCTCGACTCGGCTAACCTGCTGATGGCCGAATATGGCTTCATCGACCCTATGGACACGCGCTTCATCTCTACCGTTGAACTAAGCGATAAAGAACTCTGCCGAGACGGCCTAATGTATCGTTATCGCAATCACGATGACTTTGGTGAACCCTCAAGCGCATTCACTGTGTGTTCATTTTGGATGGTCAAAGCTCTTGCTCGCTCAGGCAAACGAAAAGAAGCAGTAGAACGATTCCACACCTTGTTAGGATATGCCAATCCCAATGGACTCTACGGCGAAGACCTAGACTTCGTCACCAAACGCCACCTAGGAAACTTCCCTCAAGCTTACAGTCACCTCGCACTCATTGATTGCGCCCTAGAACTCGCTGAGGATTGCCATGACTACTTGATAGAAGAGTAATACCACGCATACATCTACAGAAGTAATCACCTCTAGATGATTACTTATAAACTACAAATTCTTGTCACGAGAAAATCGAAAAACTCGTTCGCCTTCTTTGTAGAGGTCAAGTCGATCGCGTCCATAGATTTCTAAGAAATACGGATCTTGTTCTAATGCTCGGTATTCCCGGAGCTGTTGGTCGACGCGAGCATTCATGGCTAACTCATCTTCCTGAACCTTGGACAATTCTCCTTCAGACACCTGTAAGCTTCTAAATTCAGGAAGACAGGTCGCAATCACCCCGAGACAAGCTAAAATCACAAGCACATAAAAGCTTGTCACATTGAGTTTGCGCAACACTTGGGTGCGCACACACATGCGACTGTCGGCGTGACGTCGGGAGCGAACTCTAGCTGTGGGGTTTTTAGCCATTCTGGGGAATTGCGACGCGCATCATTAGCGCTATATCTATGATAAAAAAAATCCTCATGATCCTTTCAGACCATGAGGAATAATAAGGATATAAATTCCTTAACAGAAATAATTAGAGAGTACCAGCATAGATTGCATTAGCGCCTAACTTTTCTTCAATACGAAGAAGTTGGTTGTACTTTGCAATTCTGTCTGAGCGACTCATTGAGCCAGTTTTGATCTGTCCTGCGTTCGTCGCAACAGCGATGTCAGCGATGGTGTTGTCTTCTGTTTCACCTGAACGGTGAGAGATAACAGAGTTGTAACCATTGATCTTACCGAGTTCGATAGCATCAAAAGTCTCAGTGAGTGTACCGATTTGGTTCACTTTGATGAGAATAGAGTTAGCAACACCAAGCTCGATTCCCTTCTTGAGGAAGTCGACATTTGTAACGAAAAGGTCGTCACCGACGATCTGAACTTTATCGCCGATAGCATCAGTGAGAGCTTTCCAGCCATCCCAGTCGTTTTCGTCGCAACCATCTTCGATAGAATCGATTGGGTACTTCTCAACGAGCTCAGCAAGGAATGCTGCCTGCTGCTCAGAAGTAAGTTTCTGTCCACCTTCACCTTCGAACTTGGCGTAGTTGTACACACCATCTTCAAAGAACTCAGATGCAGCACAGTCGAGAGCGAATGTGATGTCTTTGCCAACAACGTAACCAGCCTTCTCTACTGCGAGAGAAACTGTGTCGAGCGCGTCGATAGTTCCATCGAATGTTGGAGCGAATCCACCTTCGTCACCTACTGCAGTGCTAAGACCACGGTCGTGAAGAACCTTCTTGAGGCTGTGAAATACTTCAGCACCCATACGGACTGCTTCCTTGAAAGTTGGAGCACCGATTGGACGGATCATGAACTCTTGAAATGCGATAGGCGCATCAGAGTGTGAACCACCATTGATGATGTTCATCATCGGTACTGGAAGCACCTTTGCGTTAGGTCCGCCAAGGTACTTGAATAGTGGTAGGTCACAAGAAGCTGCAGCGGCATGTGCTACTGCAAGAGAAACTCCGAGGATCGCGTTTGCGCCGAGGTTGTTCTTGTTCTTAGTGCCGTCGAGCTCGATCATGGTACGGTCGATGAGCGCTTGGTCTGTTGCGTCGAGGCCGATAAGCTCAGGTGTGATCTTTTCGTTGACGTTAGCTACTGCGTTAGCAACGCCTTTACCGAGGTAGCGTGACTTGTCGCCATCGCGAAGTTCGCAAGCTTCGTGCTCGCCAGTGGACGCGCCACTAGGTACTGCTGCGCGGCCGAATGAACCGTCTGCTAGAGTAACGTCAACTTCTACAGTTGGGTTACCACGGGAGTCAATGATTTCGCGTGCGCGAATATCTTCAATTGCTGTGAATTCCATAATTTTGGTTAATATGTTTTGGCTCAAATGTGGTGATGAGTCATGTGTTGTTAGCTTGAGCCCTCATCTGAGAGCTCAATCAAAAGTAATGCACTCTATGCATTGCTCTTATAAAATGGGTGTTAGTCTTTATTGTAAGCTTCGATTTTGGCAATAGTCATTTCTTCAGACTGTACCATGACTGTATCGCCAACCTTAAGACCAAGCATGCTGTTACCTAACTCAGAAAGGTAGGAGATAACATTGTTGTCTGTGTCAGAATCCCATGCTCCGAGAACGGTGTAGACTACTCCACCTTTGAAATGGATGATGGTACCGATGTTGGCCACTGCTGTATCTACGTTTGAGAAGTCAGTGCCTTGGACACTCGATAGTGATATTTCCATGTCTGCCTGACGGCGCATAAGTACCTTCTGATAGTCCTTTGCCATGTGGTACTCAGCATTCTCACGGAGATCACCGTAGGAACGAGCGATCTTGATTTCTTCACGATTCTGAGGAATTTGGTTAGTAACTAGGTCTTCGAGGTCAGACTTGCGTTTGGTGATGCTATCCCATGATGAGATAACGCCATCGTCCTTCTTCTCAGCTCCATCACTATTGACAAGCTCTTGTGTCGCTGGGCAGGCCTTGATCACGCGGGCCATTAGCGACTTGCGATCGAGTTCTGCAAAAATCTGTGACTGGTGTAACTTACGCGCAAAACTACGGGCTTCGTTAATGTCTGATTTTTCTAGTAAGTCGGGAATGAGAGTGCGGTCTTCCATGAAGTAGGACTGAAGACGGCTGCTCTTGCGTGGACCATCATCCATCACATCGCGCTCAAGTAGGCTGAGAATAGCATTACCAACTTCTACGTCGAACACTGGCTCAGAGGACTTCTTGCGCTCACGGCAAACCCAAAGCAGAGAGTCCGCTCCTAGAATACGGCCACCGATGTACCTACGTAGGAAAGTATAGAGCTCAGTCTCCGCATCAGCTTCGATTAGAAGTTTTGCAATCTCCGCAAGACCACGTGGCCCGACGATATCAAAAATAGCCAATAACTCTTTCACCCATGAGTCACCAAATGCAGCTGGGTAAGCTTCGAAGACCATACGCTGACGTGCAGCAGGAAGCGATCCTAGCTCGGCACCAATTTTAGCACCTTCGTTAGCAATAATATCAGAAACACGCAAAGCAGAGGCGTCGAGTTCCAGATCATCAGAAACAGCCATAAGCTCGTCGCGACCAACCAATAGGTCGAGCGCTTGGCCAAGGTGGAGCTTCATTCCCTTACGCACAGAATCATCGATGCTTTGGTTGATTGCTTCTTGGGCTTCAACATTTCCTTTGAAGTGTTTAAAATCTTTAATGATGGCTTCGAGCGCGCGAGCTTTCGCTTTAAAATCGCGAGCTGCGTCGAAGTCCTGTAGCAATGAATCAGTTGGTGACACATTCTCATCGCGGAGTACTAATGGCTCAGTACGCTTTGTTGGAACGACTGCTGCACGGCTGGCACGAAGAAGTTTCTTTGCGCCATCCCACCACTTTTTGTAATTCTCTTCAGGAACAACGGAACCAATCAATTCACGTTCGAGTTGGTCAATCTTCATTGTTCCACCATTACTTTTGAGTGTGCGACGAACGAGTTCAACAGGATCACTAACAGACAGCTCGCGGAGTTCCTCCATCGCTTCTAACTTCTGTGCACGGAAGTGATCTGCAGCAAGTGCCTCAGTCTTAGCGATAGCTAACTGAAGTCCCATGGTCTGATCTTCATTCTTTTCGAAATCAATCGTAATTTTGCCACTGCGGATATCCCAATCAGTGACTTTGCCTGCTCCCCAGCTTTTGTGGAGACAATACTGCCCAGGGGCCAGTTGTGATAATCGTGTGCCGACTTCCGGAGAAATCCGCCCAGCTTCTACGAGTGGTGCTACATCAGGATGCATAAAGAGAACTTGGATCTACGGCATACAAATAGCAATCCTATACCATAAAAAAATTCAAAGCGTCACGTCGACTCTAATTTGCGAACAAAATGACATCGATCCTTCTAAAATGAGCGGAAGTCATTAAAGATCAATTTCATGAAGATTATTGCAGAACTCAGCTCTTCTCAATAAGATTATAGGTTACCAACCTAGAACTGCTTCTCAGCTGATTCAACACAAACAAATTCATCGAAATATGAAAATTCTATCGATCTAAAAGCTAAAGGTTTTCTATTTGTCCTCTTGCTGGGATGGATATTCCCATTTGGTTTCAGCGAGATTCTTCAGCTTTCGTTTGAGCCTCGACTTAGTGGAGGAACTAATACGGTCTGTGAATAAAATACCATTGAGGTGGTCGACCTCGTGCTGGATGGCTCTGGAGCAAAGACCGTCGGTTTCGATCACAAGGACGGAACCATCTAACTGGGGCAAAGTGGCTGTCACTATAGAACGGCGTTTCACCTTAGCCCGAATTTCCTGGATGCTTAGACATCCCTCCATATCTGTTTCCTGTGGGCCTGAAAGCTCTAACTGAGGATTGATGAAAACGAGTGGCATAAAATCCTCCATCTTAGCATCTTCGCCATTGACCTTAAAAAAGGTGACACACTCCGGATCATGAGACGTATCGACGATTGCCAAGCGAATATCTGCACCCACCTGTGGAGCGGCAAGCCCAACTCCTTCGGCATCAATCATAGTCTCGATCATTTGCTGAACGAAGGACTCAAGCTCAGTATCAACTTTCTCAACTGGCTTACATTTCTTACGGAGAACGGGTTCTCCTAACTGCATAATATCTAAAATCATGAATCTGTGGTTTGCTTAGTGTCGCGTACGCGGGTCGGCAAGTTAGTTTCGAAGCCGGCCTTGGTCAATGCCTCGGATATCATGATCATTTGTTCAAGCCTAACTTGCTTATCCATCTCTAATTCAAGCTTCCGATTCTGCCTTTTCATCTCGATTAGGTAATCAACCAGCAGATCATGGTGAACCTTGACGCTATCCAAAGTGACTTCACCTTCTTTTGAAAGAGCTAAAACGGCACGCACATCCACCACTTGCTTGGTTGGCATATCCCCCACCACTGGCATCGAGATATCTAGGATTGTGCGCTTCTGCTTCGGCTGCATCGTTACAATGAAGAAGATCAAAAGAATCACCAAAATATCAATCAGTGAAACGATCGGTATCGCGGGAATTGGTTTTCTGGGTCTGTAAAATTGCATAAATGCTGGGAGTTTTATTGAGTGACTTCCTTGTCATCGGAGACTGTGCTCACAAGATTCCCGACGACCACCTCAAGCTGCGAGGCGTAAGTTTCTATTTTCCGATTGTAATAGCTATGTCCGATCACAGCAGGCACCGCAACTGCAAGACCTGCAATAGTGGTCGAAAGCGCCTCGGCCACACCAGCAGCCATGATGCTCATTTTGATATCCCCCAGTGAGCTCATACCATCAAACACAGTCGTGATACCACTCGCGGTACCTAGGAGTCCAAGCATAGGAGCCACCACAATCACCACATCTAGCACGCCAATTCCACCCTGGAGCTTTACAATCTCCTCATGCGCTTTCGCCTGAACAGCATCACGGATTTTAGGACCTGAGAGATCTCTTCGCTGAACAACCACTTGGCTCAAACGAGCGAGCACAGAATGACCATCGCTGGATTGCTGGGCGACACGGGTGAATGCCTCGTCGTCTCCCAAGTTCGCTGCCGCATCGATATCGTTCTTTAGGCCTTCTGGAATCACGCGTTTAACACCTAAGTCTAGAGCCTTATAAATAACCACAGCGAGGGTTAAAATAGAACAGAACGTGAGCACATACATGATGATGCCGCCCTTGTCGTAGAACTCGGATATTTTGGAAAGCGCTGATACTTTGTCTGCTGCTGCAAGAAATGTGTGCATAGATTGGGTGGTAGTTATTAGAATTGAAATGTGATCGTAATTTCAACGGGATCTCCGTTGAGGTCCTGCTTCAAAGGTGCTGGCATTTGTGGGATTTTCGCCGTCGAGATAGATTGGATGGTAATGCCTTTTTGAATTTCTGATCCTTGTAGTTCACGAAGCACGTTAATTCCACGCACCCTACCGGTATCGTATACATACCAACGCACCTGTAAGGCACCTGGTTTGATGAGGTCCGGGTTCTGGCCAATCCTGCGATACCACTCTTTGGCGATAGAATTATGCACAGCCTTTTTGTACTTCCCCAGTGGGGTCGCTTCAGTATCCTGCGAGGAAACTCCGCCTCTTCGGGAAATCGAGCCCACCATCTGACTCGCCTCGGTGGTCGGTCTAAAACCCGGTTCCCTACTCCGATCAACTGGACTCGATGGGATTTGAGTCACCTTTGACTTGGGCTTTTGTTCAGCCTTAGCCATCTCCTTTGGCTGTTCCTCTTTCTCACTATCTGTATCCGCTTTACCTTTATTGCTCTCAGGGAGGTCTGCGATCGGCTCACTCGACCTAATCTCGGACGGCAACTTATTGATTGCTTCTAAATAGTCGGCCAGCGGCACACTAGAGCCGGAAAGAGGTTTACCTGCATCCATTTGCTTGGCTATGTCAGGTTGCTTGACTGGATCTGGTAACTGCTCAGTGACAACAGTCTCAGTCGGCGGTGATGGAATCTCCACTGGAACACTTTCTGAAGGCTTCTTTGGTTGCCCCACGGCCTCGTGCTCTAAACTACCATCTTGAAAATTAGATGCATTACTAGGAAAGTCGCGCGAGCGCTCCCCATCCACCGATGGCTGATTGGCTGCATTCGGGTCCACACTAGCATTACTCTGCGCCACAGTATCACTGTCACCGTAGAATTGAGCATTCTTAGGCTTCCCCTGAGGCTGCTCATCGGTCGTCCGATTGTAACGTTGCTTATCCACCATTTTTGGCGGCTCAGGTTTTGGTTCGGGTTTCGGCGCTAGCACAGGTTGCTTCTGTGGCACAGGCTTCGCCATGAAACGAAAGCTCACCACGGGCTCAGGAGCTTCTGGCTCAACCAACTCTTTAGCGACGCGCTTTGGAAAAAGAAATTGAGTGATTGTCTCATGCGTCAGAGCCAAAGCCACAAGAAGGTGCAGCAGCAAAGCCACTGTCACACCTACCAATTTTATCTTTGAGTCACTCATCTGCCGAAAGTTTCACTAAACTGGAGGAATTCACGAAAAACGCAACCAGTTAGTTATTGTGTATACGTTTTCAACCATTCCCTCAGATAAGCGAATAGAGCAATAATCCAGCCATCCCCCAGAGGGCTATTCCGAAACAAGCATCAATCCACGGCGCCAACACCGAAATAGACTCAACGGCTGAACCTCACCTCCCCCTCTACTCAAATGCAAATCAGTCCCACTTCGCGCCGATCGCAGCAACTGCCACCCCAGCCATAGTAAATAGCCTGCTGCTAGAATGCTCAAAGCCACAGTCAAAGTCGCGCTCCGATGGAACAAGGTTGCTAATCCAGCCACTGCCAGGGCCGAATGCAGCAACAGCCCCGTCGCCACACCGCCAGCAACAGCCCAACCGGCAGCACATCCACGAGACAAAGCCGTACGCGTCAACAGCACCATGTCAGGCCCAGGAGAAAATTGCCCCAAGGCCATGATCATCACAAATGTCCACCACTCAATCATTCTATCGCTCTCGGTTGGTTTGCCAGTTATGCCAATCGTGACCCATTCGCCACATCACTATCCGGCACGGCCAAAACAACTGCACCATCCTCTCTGTGAAAGCCAGTCACTAGGCACTCGGACATTATTGGTCCAATTTGTTTGGGCGGAAAATTCGTAACAGCCACCACCCTACGACCAATCAAACTATCCTTGGTGTAAAGATCCGTAATCTGAGCGCTCGATTTTTTAACTCCAATGACCTCACCAAAATCCACCTTCAGAATGAAAGCTGGGTTTCGAGCCTCAGGGAAATCTTCAGCCTCAATAATAGTCCCCACTCTCAACTCTACTTTTTGGAAGTCATTCCACTCTAGATCATTCATAGTTCACTTGCATTACATTGAATAAACAGAGTGGAAGCTAAGCTTTTGCTAAAAAGCTGACTATCAAAATATTTACTCCCCACCTAGAGGGTGATAAATAACCAACGAATCCCAGCCCGCTACATCGAGGTTTCTTTCCAAATCATCCGCACGGCATCTGGCCGCAGTCGCGCAGTCACAATGGCATCTTCGAGAGCATCACGGTGTTCCTCTAGCGCCGCAATTTCATGCTCACTGATGTGAGCGTTCTCTTTGGCTAAATCCTTGAGTCGGCTGATTTCAGCTTTGAGTTGCTTACGCATTTCACGCTTAGCTTTACTCACTACCGTCTTCATTTCAACTTTCGCCAGTTCCTCCAGTTGATCTAGCATCTTCGGTAAAAGCGTCGTCTTCACCACTGGCTTATCCAGCAATTTACGGACTCCTCCTTTGCGCAATTTAGCCTGAGCAAGCGCCTTATCATTCGATAAGTTCTTCCCAGTATGATCGACCGCTACTCGAATAGGTGTATTCGGCAGGAAACGATCAACGTGGAGGTAGCTCGGGGCCAACGACTCCACAATAAAGTAACTTTCCAGTAAGATCATTTTTTCTCCTGGAGCTTCCCAGACACCAAACGATGAATTTCCAACCTCAGAGCCTAACATAAGGTCAAAGCAGGCCGTAGTAATCGGATGATCCATAGTGAGAAAATCCATATCCTCGCGGCTCAGAGCCACTTTTCTATCGAAGGTCACGGTCATCCCATCTTCAGGGATGTTAGGGAATACATCTGTCGTGATCTTGCCAGCCTTGAGAAGGTAGCTTCTCCCATCCAGCTCTTCCACTTCGACCCCGAACTGGTCTAGCATACGCAGCAGGAAGTCCTCAAAATATTCATCCTTATCCGCCTTCTTGATCTCTTTAATCATCTTATTGGCTTCTTCTGGACGATGCGAATTCAACTCCAGCAAACGATCGTAACCCTCAGAGAGCTTTTCGCCTACTTCAGATTTGAGCTTTACCGTGGATTCGATCAACTCAGTCAAAGCATCGCCATCATAGCCCTCAGCTAAGCTTGTGATCTCTTCTTGTAGTTGCTGGAAAATCTCAGTGACACCATGGACGTTACTCTCAAAGGCCCCTAGCCCATCGTGGTACCATTTAGCCCAAACTTCTTCGCCATTTTCTACAAGGTAAGGCACATGAATTTGAATCGTTTCAGTCTGACCAATCCGATCTAGGCGACCAATCCTCTGTTCGAGTAGATCTGGGTCTTCTGGCAAATCGAGCAACACCAAGTGATGCGCAAACTGGAAATTGCGTCCTTCACTACCTATCTCAGAACACAGCAATAATTGGGCACCGGCTGGATCAGCGAAATAGGCAGCATTCCTGTCGCGCTGGAGCAGGCTTAGATCTTCATGGAAATGCGCGATATTGATTTGTACGCGCTCCAAAATCTCAGCAGAAATTTCTTCCACTAACTCCTTAGACTGACAAATAAGTAGAACCTTAGCCTTACCCACTTTGCCTAGTAATTGGACTAGCCAATCAAGCTTATCGTAAACTTCTTCACCCTCGATCCCCACCAAATGCGCCTTTCGCTCTGGGAAGCCTGGAAGGTTTTCTCGGGTATTACGGAACATCACACGACCAGTGCCGAATCCATCCACTAGGCTTTCAACCAAGCTTGCCTTGGCCATACTCTCACCACCTAGCCACTCATTTGCGTACGACTGTACTCGCTCAGAGTATTGAGAGAATGCACTGATCTCAAATCTCTCATCCGCCTCAACCTGCGCCACCAAAGCTGCAACATCACCATAGTGATCCGATTCTTCGATAAAGGTATTGAGGTCACAAAAGCGCTCAGGGTCCAGCAAGCGCAAGCGCGCAAAGTGCCCCACCACGCCGAGCTGCTGAGGTGTCGCCGTTAGCAAAAGTAAACTATCCACGATCCACGCAAAGGATTCGACCAGCGCGTACTCCCAGCTCATTTCTTCCGCATTCCACTCCAGGTGGTGCGCCTCATCCACAATGAGTAAATCCCAGCCAGCTTCACGTGCTTGCTCAGCACGCTCTTCATTGTGAGCGAGGAAATCCACGCTCGCGATGACTAGTTGGCTATCCAAAAATGGATTTGCCTCTGGGTCATTCTCTTGAATCGAAGCACAGCGTTCTTCATCAAAGATGCTGTAAAGCATATTGAAGCGGCGCAAAAGCTCGATGAACCATTGATTGATCAAGGGTTCAGGCAACAGGATCAGCACCCGATCCGCACGCCCAGTGAGGTGCAATCGGTGCATGATCATACACGCCTCAATCGTCTTACCTAGACCCACTTCATCGGCTAACAAAACCCTTGGAGTCAGCCGCTTCGCCACTTCATTGACAATGGAAAGCTGATGCGGCAGCAGGTCAGTACGACCGCCGATGTAGCCACGTAAGGGTGACTTACGGATTTGATTCTGCCGATACAGCGCCTCGGCTCTCAAACGGAAAACCGAGTTTTCATCCACCTGCGCCCCGAACAACCGATCCTGAGGTTTATTGAACCCCGTGTTGTCGGAAAGCATTGCCTCTGGGATCTCAGCATCATCCGTCAGGTAAGTCACTAGACCATCAGATTCTTTTATAGAGTTAACCACATACTCCACCTCCTCGTGAGTCACGATGACCTCACCTTTCTTAAAAATAACTCGGCGCAAAGGAGCCGACTCCAGCGCGTAACAACGCGTCTCCTCAGCTGCGGGAAATAAAATTTCAACCGTCGCGTGCTCCACCTTGAGAATCATTCCTAATCCCATTTCTGGTTCGGAATCACTCACCCATCTCTGCCCCGGTACAATCATTGCTCTATCCATAAATGCGGACGCGCAAACTACCTGCGAACCCCACCCATGCAATCATAATTTTGGAACTCCTTTGAAAACTCTCTCAGCGCCCTCGGGATTTGTGTTTTTTGATCGAAGATTACACAGATCAAATAGATTTTTTTCTTCGATCGTAGGCGAACCACCCTCGTATGGTGTGCGTGTCGAAGTGCGTAATACCTAAAGTCCAGTCACAAAGTCTGTTGACTTTACATTATCCAAACCTCGTACCAACGCACGAGCGAACCTAATGCGTGGCTCATGTCCGTCTCGCACGCTCATTACCCATCACCTGTCATCCACCCATAAATATCAAATCATAAATCCAAAATCCCCCCATGACTCTTGACCAATGACCAATGACTGGGCTACACCGCATCCATGTCCGAGCCAGCCATTGCCAGCGCATCTGAACTTTGCGTTAAATATTCACACCACACCGTCCTCGACGGCGCGACTCTTGCTATCCACCAAGGTGAGCGTATCGGCCTCGTTGGCCGCAATGGTTCAGGTAAATCAACCTTCCTCAAAATCTGTGCCGGCGCCGACACTCCCGACTCAGGTGAGTACACGACTCGCAACGACCTCGTCACCGGCTATCTTCCGCAGAATTTTGAACTCGATGAGAATGCGACAGTTCTCCAAGCCACCCTTTCCGGTGCACAGCATATTCTCGATCTACTCGACGCCTATGACAACTGCGACATGGCCTCGCAAGCGGGCGCTGATATTTTGGAAGAAATCAATCACCTCGATGGTTGGAGCGTGGACTCCAGAGCTATTTCACTGTTGACTAACCTCCACGCGCCGGATCAGGACCGTGTTATAAACACCCTCTCCGGTGGAGAAAAACGCCGCGTCTCACTTGCTCGCGCATTGCTTGCTCAGCCAGATTTCCTCATCCTCGACGAGCCTACCAACCACCTCGACACTGGGTCTATTGAGTGGCTTGAGATCTTCCTTTCGCGTTACAATGGCACTTGCCTGTTCGTAACGCACGATCGCTATTTCCTCGATCGCATCTCGACACGAATTGTTGAGATGGCTCAGGGAAAGTGTATTTCCTACCAAGGAAACTACACCGAGTACCTCATCAGCCGAGCTGAACGTATGGAGCAAGAAGCTGTCAACGAGCACAAACGCCAACGCTTCCTTAAGAAGGAACTCGAGTGGGTCAGACGCCGCCCCTCCGCACGGCGCACCAAGTCGCGCGACCGGATGGATAAATACTTTGAAATTGCCGACCAAGAAGCACCAGAAGAAGAGATAGATGTCGACCTCATCATCCCAGCGTGTGGCAAATTGCCGAACCGAGTACTGGACTGTGAAGGGATCACTCAGACTGCCGGAGATCGCACACTCTTCAGAAATTTCGATTTCAAACTAGAACCCGGCGAGCGCGTTGGTATTGTAGGGCGCAATGGCATGGGTAAATCCACGTTGATCAAAACTCTTTTGGGCATGATCGAGCCAGAATCCGGTTCAGTCCACGTCGGCATGCGCACCGACATCAACTATGTTGACCAAAACCGGCTCTTGATGGACGACCAGAAATCCGTTTTCGAAGAAGTCGGTGAAGGCCAGGAGCACGTTAAACTCGGCGATGAAACCATCGGTCTTCGCGCCTATCTCCGCCGTTTCCTGTTCGATGATGATCGCATCAACACTAAGATCGAACTCCTCTCTGGCGGTGAGCGATCACGTGTTATGTTGGCTAAAATTCTCAAACGCGGTGGCAACGTCTTGGTTCTGGACGAACCGACCAACGATCTCGACCTCAACACGCTGAGATTGTTAGAAGAAGCGCTCGCTCACTTCAAAGGCTCAGTCCTAGTGGTCTCGCACGATCGCTATTTCCTCAACCGAGTCTGCACCGGCATCCTCGCCTTTGAAGACGATGGTTCGCTCCATTTCTCACCCGGCTCCTACGATTACTATCTCGAAAAGAAAGCCGAGCGCGACAAGCAAGCGAACAGCTACTCGAAACTCACTACCAGCAAGGACAAACCAAAAAAGGTGAAGCCAACCGAGAAGCCTCGCAAGCTGAAGTGGAGCGAAGAAGAAACGCTCAAAACTATCGAAGCAGACATCCTCGTAGCGGAAGAAGACGTCGCGGCCCAAGAGGCTGTCATCGCAGCACCCAACTTCTACGCCGAGCACCCCAACGACTATAAAGACTTCGAAGCGAAGCTCAAAGACGCCCAAGCAAACTCAGCCAAGCTCTACACACTCTGGGAAGAACTCGAGGCGGTCAAAGCTGCCTACGCAGCATACATGAATAGCTAGATTCAAAGATGAACTTCCCACGACTTCCAAAAAAGGCTGAGAAATTTTTCCTCTCAAAATCGTGGGAGGATCATTTCGACAGCGCACGCCTGAAGCGCGGCCAACGACTCTTCTCTAACGAAGACGCTAGCATTGACGACATCCTTGTCGATGTAGACAGCGCGAGCTTTGCCTTCTTCACAGTTACTGGTTCCTACGCCTACGAAGTTGAAATAAATTTCACCACCAATGACAGGCTCTATACGTTTTGCGATTGCCCAGATGAGGAGAAATGCAAGCACATCGCGGCGGCACTCTACACCCTACAAAGGCATATTATAGAGAATCGCCCGAAGTCGGAAGACGCTAAGATCACTAAGCCCGTTCTATCAGTCGGTTCTTGGTTAGAAAATTTAACTCAATCCGCCTCTGTTGATTCAGAGGAGGACGCAGAAGACGAATTCCCGCCAAGCTACAAGGACCGGGTTATTTACCTGCTAGGTCAGGAAGATGATTACGATAATTTAGGACTTCACGCCTACAAAGGCAGACTACAAAAAGACGGTAGTTTCAAAATCACAGCCCACAGTGTGCGCACGGATTACCAAGACTACAACAAGCCAAAATTCATCACCAGTTCTGACCTCGGATTGCTCAGTCAGATTTCATTGGCGTCTGGGCGTGTGTATGGCTCATCATCGCTCTATATGGACTCGTCCATGTTCGTCAACATTCTACTCGATTGTATCTCCACAGGCCGAGTTATTTTAAAACAGTCCGGATCTGTTCACGATAGAAGCACGACCTACATACCTGTGGGATTAGGTGAAGAGCGTACTCTATCCCCTAGCTGGAAAAGCATTGCAAATAATGCGCTCAAACCCAGCATTTTGATCGATCCAGAACCAGACGAGCTGATTCATTGCACACCAAAAATCTATATCGACCGCAGTCGGAACACTGTAGGGAAAATTATTCAAACGCACCCAGACGCATTTCTTAAGGAGTGGTTGTTAGGCCCAGCCATTCCCCAAACCGAGCTAGACAATGTCCAGCGACTCATCAAGAAATCTAGTGAAATCACCACCAGTGACAAACCCGAGAGCCCCAGAAAAGAAAAGCTCAGCACCGCCATCCCCCAGCTGCCGACCCAAAGCATTTTAACCGACCTCACCCCCACTCCACAGTTTGACATCGAGCGTACAGACGCCAGCTCGCCCGCTATCTTGCTGCAGAACAGCCCAGTCGCAAATGTCCTGATCGGCTCACTCAGCTTCAACTACGGTGAATACTCTATACCAGCCGAACCATTCGCTGACACCTTCACCGTCTCGACAGCGAAGGACATCACCACCATTCATCGAAACAAAGCACTGGAAAATATACTGCTCCAGCAGTTAGAACACGCACCGACGCTCAAGCTCTCCAAAGCGTTTGAGAAGGAGCTCGTCAATGAGCCCTATAATGACTCAGTCCTGTTCTCTGAGATAGACAGCTCTAACACCCATCAATGGGTGGCTTACATCAGTAGCGAAGTCCCCAAACTCGAAGCCACTGGCTGGACCGTCAATATCGGAAAACTCGACTACACATTGTTAGACTATGACAGCTTCTTCGAAGTCATCTCTCAAAATGAGCTGAAAACCGAATGGTTCAGGTTCGATCTTGGTGTTGAGCACAATGGCGAGAAATTCAGCCTGATCCCCGCACTCGCCAATGCCATTGCATCCGGCATGTACGAAAGCTACGACTTTGACGCCGCCGGCGGTGACCTCATCGCCATTCCCGTCGACAAAAAAAACACCTTCATCAACTTCCCAGCCAAGCGCTTCAAGCTGATACTCGATAAAGTCCAAGACATTTTCCAACACATCAATGGCGACGGAGAAATCCACATCCCCCACCTCCGCGCCGCCACCTTGGTAGATGACCTCGACCTAGAAAAATCCAACCAAACACTCACTGAGCTCGCCGCCCTAGGAGCCCGACTCAAAGACATCAAGGGACTACCTAAAACCAGAGTCCCGAAGAACCTCAATGCCGAACTCCGCGACTACCAACTCGAAGGCTTCCGCTGGCTCCAGTTCCTCGCCCGCTATAAACTCCACGGAGTCCTAGCCGACGACATGGGCCTTGGAAAAACGATCCAAGCTCTCACCCACATTTTGGCCGAGAAGAATGGCAAACGAAACAAGGGCCTCCCCACCCTCGTAGTCGCCCCTACCAGCGTGATTCCTAACTGGAGAACCGAGTCCGCCAAGTTTACACCCTCGCTCAGGGTCCTGCTTCTCCACGGCAGCGAGCGCCACCTCCATTTCTCCCAAATAAAAAACCACGACATCGTCATCACCAGCTACGCCTTGCTCCAGCGTGACGAAGCCATCCACACCAAGCAACAATACCACATCGCCATTCTCGATGAATCCCAATACATCAAGAACGCCGCGACTAAAACCACCAAGGTCGCCTACAAGCTCAAGGCCAACCACCGCATTTGCCTCTCCGGCACCCCTATGGAAAATCACCTTGGCGAGCTCTGGAGCACATTCAATTTCCTCATGCCTGGCCTACTCCAGTCTAACAAGGAGTTCACATCCACCTTCCGCAGGCCGATAGAGCGGCACGCCGACACCGCAAAACAAATCAGCCTCAACCGCCGTGTTGGACCACTCTTACTACGCCGCACCAAGGACGTCGTCGCCAAGGAGCTCCCGCCAAAAACCATCATCCCCCACCACATCTCACTCACTCAGGAACAAACCGACCTCTACGAAAGCGTGCGAGCCTCCATGGACAAACGCGTCCGCGAAGCCATCTCTGCCCAAGGCCTCAGCAAATCACAGATTATCATCCTCGATGCCCTTCTCAAGCTTCGCCAGATCTGCTGCCACCCGCAGCTACTCAAGCTAAAGGAAGCCCAGAAAATAGAATCATCAGCAAAGTTAGACTACCTCACCAACCTGCTAGGGACACTCATAGAAGAAGGCCGACGCATCCTCATATTCTCACAGTTCACTACCATGCTAGGGATGATTGAAAAGCACCTCATCAAAGAAAAAATCGCTTTCACTAAAATCACGGGAGCCACCCGCGACCGCCAAACTCCAGTCGAAAAATTCCAATCCGGCGAGATCCCCGTCTTCCTCATTTCCCTCAAAGCCGGCGGCACTGGGCTCAACCTAACTGCAGCCGACACCGTCATCCACTACGATCCGTGGTGGAACCCAGCAGCCGAGAACCAAGCCACCGACCGCGCCTACAGAATCGGCCAGGACAAGCCAGTCTTCGTCCACAAACTCATCTGCCAAGGCACCATCGAAGAACATATCCAAGAGCTCCAAGAGAAGAAAGCAAAGCTCGTAGAATCCCTCCTAGCAGGCTCGACTAACAAGCTCAGCCTCACCACCGAAACTCTCAATGGCCTTCTCGCCCCCATTGATGCTTAATTAGCAATCACCCTCTCTCCTCAAAAACATGGAAACACGCGTCCACCTACCAGACTCCGAACCACCAGCCACTATCCGCGAGGTTGTTGCTGCCCTCAAAAAACAAAAGCTCGTAGCCCAGCACGACAAACAATCGTGGGGCGACTGGATCAACTTTGAAGGAAAACAAACCGTCATCTCCATCGAGTCAATCAGAGGGCTCACCACCTCCGCAACTATCGAACCAGCCGATGGCGAAGACGACACCTTCACATCCATCATCGCCGCCTTCCGAAAACTAGGCTGGAGCGGCGAAGACGAAGACGGACCGTACGCGCTGTAGCGCGAATGAATAATTAATAATGAATAATTCTCTGTGTTGCTCTAGAAATCATTTATGAAGGACAATGTGATTCAGAACAAATCATACGACTTTGCTCTGCGAATCGTAAAGCTCAGTCGCTTCCTTAATGAGGAAAAGAACGAGTATATTCTTTCTAAACAAGTCCTCCGGTCTGGCACCTCGGTCGGCGCAAATATTGAAGAAGCTATCGGTGGGCAATCTCACAAAGACTTCATCGGTAAAATGAGTATTGCCTATAAAGATGCCAGAGAATCACTTTATTGGTTGAGGTTACTCAATGATTCAGACTACATCAGCGACAGTCTGTCAGACTCCATCCAAAAAGAGTGACGAGAGCTCATCAAAATTCTCACATCCATCTTGAACACTGCGAAGCAGAACAAGCATTCTTAACTTTTCATTATTAATTATTAATTCAAATGTATCATTTGATCACTATAGGCGGCGGAGCTGCTGGATTTTTTGGCTCTATCACGGCTGCTGAAAATGGCGCAGAGAGCGTCCTGATGTTAGAGAAATCCTCCAAACTTTTGGGTAAGGTGAAAATCTCTGGTGGAGGCCGCTGTAACGTCACCCATCATTGCTTTGACCCTAAAGAGCTCAGCAAGAATTATCCACGAGGAGAGAAATCATTGATTGGGCCGCTGCATGGATGGGGGGCGCAGGACACGGTCGATTGGTTCCAGTCCCGCGGAGTGGAACTCAAAACTGAGGCGGACGGACGGATGTTCCCAGTCACTAACGATTCTCAAACCATCATCGACTGCCTCACCAAGGCTGCTAGAGACACAGGAGTGAAGATCGAGACATCCAATGGAGTGGCATCGGTCGAACGACTTGGAGACGATGAGCCAGATAGAGCGCGCTTCATAGTGCACACTGACAAGGGCGAGAGTCACCGCACTCGTTGTATTCTATTGGCCACAGGCGGCACACGCTTGGCTGCGGGTGCAAAACTTGCCGAATATCTAGGACATCAATTAGAGCCAGCCATCCCCTCACTGTTTACCTTTAAAATCACCCACCCTCTGCTTAAAGATCTACCCGGCGTTGCCGTTGCCGACACAGCGGTGTCTGTGGAAAAATCAAAACTCAACTCTCGAGGCCCCTTACTCATCACTCATTGGGGTGTGAGCGGCCCCGGAATATTGAGGCTTTCAGCTTGGGGCGCCCGAGAGCTCTCAAAGCTCGATTACAAATTCACCCTCGTGGTCAACTGGCTCCCAGACACTGACGCGACCACCACGATCAATCAGCTAAGATCAGATTGGGGGAAACGCCAACTTTCTACCCGTTGCCCCTTTGAAGCTATTTCCAAAAGACTCTGGGCCAGAATGTTAGAAGTCGCTGGAATTCCAGAAACTCAGATTTGGTCCCAGCTTTCGAAAGCACACACTCAGGCTCTGAGTAAACTGCTCAACGACTCTCGCCTACCAGTCGACGGCAAGAGTATCAACAAAGATGAATTCGTCACCGCCGGTGGTGTGGAACTCAAAGAAATTAACCTCAAGACCATGCAGAGCAAGATCTGCCCCGGCCTCTACTTTTCCGGAGAAGTGATGAATGTAGACGGCATCACTGGTGGATTCAATTTCCAGAATGCCTGGATGAGCGGTCACCACGCTGGCTGTGCTATTGCTGAGGACTACTAGTCTCCCAGCTCCTCTAGCCCACCTTTTATCACCCACATGGTTTCGCCACCATGTGGGTCTTTTTTTGCCCTAATTCCACTTTTTTTTAAAGTTTTTCAAATTTCAGCGTATCCTTATCAGGATGAATACTGAAAGACCAACCATCCTAGTCAATTAAGTCTCTCTATTCCTTGTGAAATAGGTCACTAACAACTAGCTTTCTAAGATATATTGAATTTCAATCTTTACAAATGAATCTTTTTAATAAAGTGTGATCCTTGTTATGAAACAATTTGCCCTCGTTACTGCAGCCGTCGTTGGATCGCTGAGCCAAATGGCTCCAGCCGCCAGCGAAACCGATACCTTGCGCAATCGCTGCGCTACCCAAGAACGTCAGATCACAGAGCTCGAGAAAGAGATCGACTCACTGCACGCTCTTTTGGCTAAAAACAATACTTCATCACAGCGCCTAGCAGTCGCAGCACCGGCACCAACAAACACGATCAACTACAAGGTGGCCAAAGGTGACAGTCTGAGCAAAATCGCTCGAAAGCATGGTGTGTCACTCAATGCATTGATGGTCACGAACAAGGGCATCAATCCTAGCAAGCTTAGTATTGGGCAGACTGTCAATGTTCCAAGCTCAGCTACGGTTACGAAAGAAACATCAGCTAAACCGGCCCCTATCGCGAAAGCTGAAATTCTTCCAGCACCCATCCCCGCTGCAACACATGCGGAGGTTCCTAAAGCTATCGTAAACACAAAGGATTATGTTGTTCAAAAAGGCGACACCCTGTACGGAATCGCACGTAAGTACAACACCAGCGTTGCTAACATTCTGGAACAAAATCAAGGACTCGATCCACGTAAACTTCGCCCCGGCCAAAGCATTGCAATTGCAACTGCGCAGTCTAGTTCTGTAACAAAAAAGACTCCAACAGTTGCAAAGCAAGCGGCTAAGCCAGTACCAGTAGTCGAAAAGGAAACCCCTAAGAAAAAAGTTGCTAAATCAGCTCCTGCTAAACAGACAACTCAGCAAGTAAAGCACTCACCAAAGCAATCTAAAGTGCGTACTGTTTCAGTGACACGCCAGATGACCTTTGGAGAATTTGCTTCTACTCATGGATCCAGTGTCGAACAAATCAACGTGATGAACGGGCTTAAACTTACTAAGAGTACTGTTTTAGCTCAGGGCTCAGAACTCTACATCCCTAGCAATCAGCACTAAGCTAGTTCATATTTTAAAACAAAGGCCGCGCTCAGAAGTTTCGACTTCTGGGCGTTCTTTGTATACAGCGCCCTCATGAAAGATTTTAAACTCAACGAACGCTTAGAAAAAGGCGGGATCGACTTTGGCTCCCACGGTATTTGCCGTGTCTTGCTTAAAAATAATAGCCACTTCCTTTGGTTCATTTTAGTTCCAGAGATTGATTCTTCTATCACCGAAATCCACCAACTCAGTGACGCCCAGTATAATTCTATCAATCACACCACGCGCTTCATCGCTGAGTTTTTATCTAAAAAATTCACACCCGAAAAAATCAACACCGGTAATATAGGCAATGTTGTGAAGCAAATGCACATCCACGTCATCGGCCGTACATCTAACGATCCAGCATGGCCCGGAGTCGTCTGGTCCTGCGCGGAAAAGCTGGCATACTCCGAGGATCACATTGCCGAGATCAAATCCCTCTATGAAGAATATAGTGGTAAGGGTGAGCTCTAATTGTTAGGTCGTTATTTGGCGGCGTGCTCCAATTAGCCACAAATTCATCTCCACCACTTAAGCAATTCTCGCCAGTCACACTCACTACTCCCCCCCCCCGAGGGCGTGAGGATACAGCGCAGCAAACCTCCAGGTTATTGACAGGAATTAGCCACGTAGAAAATACTTAAAGGCTCTAGAATATTCACATTCTAGGAAACTACTATCCCCCAAGTAGTGTCCATGAAAATCAAACCCACCATAACTGCAGGCTTGGCTTGTCTATGTGTTTATTACGCACATCTGCAAAGCAACTTCGACAAATCCAACATCGGGCTGATCGACGGAAAATAAGGCCGGTCGATTGGACTGATTCAGGTGAATCATTCTGACCCGACACTTTGTCACAACGCGGACAATTTGTAACACTATTCAACTATGGACTAAAGTTCACTCAACCAAAAAAAAGTCACAACACACTCAATTTAAGCAATAAACGAACTTCCATTAAAGATTGGCACACAAGCTGCAACTATTGAATGTAGAACCAAAATATAATATGAGAACATTTTCACCATTCACAACACGAAGCCTCTTCAACGAACTAAACAACCTCTTCGAAGACAGACCCCAAGCTCATCAACTCCATGCCACTGATAAGGGCTGGATCGCACGAGTTGACCTTCCAGGTTTTGAGAAATCAGATTTAGAACTCCATTTCGAAGACAGTGCCTTGCACCTCATCGCTGAAAAGTCCGAGGGATCCGAAAGCACACGGCCAACAGCACACCACAAATTTGCACTTGGCGAGGAAGTCGATAGCCTCTCGATCACCGCAAAACTAGAAAATGGCGTGCTAGAAGTCACCCTCCCCCGCAAGGAAGAAGTGGCAAGCAACAAGAGCATCACCATTCAGTAAAATAGCTTTAACCCATCAAAATTATGACAGAATTTACAACCACCACAGACAAAGAAAGCAGCACAGCACGTGCGTCGTACGCATCTACTTCTACCAAAACCGGCGTGCTAGTCTCAGTCGACATCCCTGGAGTAGCAAAGCAGGACGTCACCATAACTAGTGAGAAGCAACAGCTAAAGATTCAGGCGCAGCGCAGCGACTCCACACCTGAAGAATGGAGCCTCGTCAACAACAGTTCACGACCAACTCACTATGAACTAGAGCTCAATATCCACCCAGACCTTGACCTCAACAAAACCTCAGCTCGTGTCGAAAATGGAGTGCTCAACCTCCAGATAGAACGACGCGACGAGAGCCTACCGCGGCAAATCAAAATAGACCAATAATCAACACAGCGCGCACAAGCGCATCCAACCATTTTCATTGTGTAGGTAGAGTAGTCTCCCGCATCCTCGAGTGGGGTGTGGGAGCATTCGCTTTTACACCACTTTGAACGAGAAAAGAGGCAAATTCTGGAGTGATTCCTTGAGAAATTCAGGCACAACGAAGGAGTGGTGCGAGCACCGTGACTGAGGAGAAACGTAGAACTCTCAATGAATCGCCCATATTTCACTTCCTTCGCGAAGCGCTCTTATAGAACCTAAAAAACTACAGCTGTCTCTTTTATTGCACCAAGTGGTTTACACTTCACAAATGAGACCCAAGGCCATACACCCGCCACAGATCCTTTTGACAAAGCCGTAAACTCCTCCATAAAAGGCATTTTCCGGAACATGGCACATTCAACATCATCACTTTAAACTACTCAGACACTATGGAACCCGTAGAAGAATTCACCAAAGTAGAATCCATTTTCATCCGCAAGCGCAATGCCTTGATGGTGCGTGGTCAATTCACGCCGATTTATACCGATTATTATATCCATCTGATGGAGAATCAGCTGCGTCACAAGGAACAGCTCGATACTATAATCAAAGACAAACTCGCATTTCTCACCCTCCATTTGGTGGCTCGTCCATGGGCCGAGACCATTGCTTGGACAGTCAGTTTGCGCGCTCCACGCGTCAACTTTTTCGCGACCGGCAGCTCAGTCGAAGAAAGTATCACTGGCCACCTCTTTACTGAAAATGTCAAGGAACCTGACCGGAACATCCTCTATAGCCAGACGCTTGTAAAAGATTCTGAAGGCCGTAAATCTACTGTCGAACTCGATGATAACGATCCAGCCAAGTGGGTGGAAACCTATTACCTGCAAAGTGAGCAACGCCCAGCACGCGCATTCCGTCTAGCAGATGAGAACTTCGTCTTGATCGCAGCCCAGCCAGATTGTGACCTAGAATGGCTCGAAGCACTGACAACTGAGAATGTGGAGGAAATCATGAAGGAGGAACAGACCAAGGTCCTCGAGACCCGTAAGTTCCGCTTCCATTGTGGTTGCGCACCCGAGCGCTTCCTCCCAGCTCTAGCTCAGTACAAAGACAACAAAGAAGAACTCTTCCAAGGCGACCCAGCAGTCGAAATCACCTGCCCCCGCTGCGGCTCAAAGCATCAGATAACCCCTGATATGCTATAAAGAAGGTAGAGCCTTTTCTATCTGTTAGTTCCCACTTCACACTTATCACTCCCTACTTATCATTTTAAAATCATGTCCGTTCACGACACATTCACGCAATACGTAATGCCGACCTATGGCCGGTTCCCACTTGTACCTGAAAAGGCTGAGGGCTCATGGCTCTGGGACGACCAGGCTAACAAGTACCTCGACTTTTGCACCGGCATTGCCGTGTGCTCCATTGGCCACTGCCATCCACGACTTGTGACAGCAATTCAGCAACAAGCCGCTAAGCTGATGCATTGTTCCAACCTCTACGAGATCCCACAGCAGGCTGAACTCGCTGAGCGCATCGTAGAAGACTTCGTCAAAACACCAGGCAAAGTTTTCTTCTCGAACTCTGGTGCTGAAGCCAACGAAGGACTCATCAAACTGGCCCGTAAGTTTGGCAATGCAAAGCCAAGCACCGACGGCAGCCCTAGGCATGAAGTCATCACCTTCAGGAATTCTTTCCACGGTAGGACCATGGCCACACTCACAGCCACTGGCCAAGATGCTATCCAAGAAGGATTCGCCCCCATCCTTCCCGGTATCAACTACGCCATCTACAATGACCTCGACTCCGTCAAAGCTCAGATCACAGACAAGACTGCAGCTATCTTGCTAGAGCCTATTCAAGGTGAGGGCGGAATCTACTCTGCGACACCTGAGTTCCTCAATGGACTTGCTGCGCTCTGTATAGAGCACGACATCTTGCTGATGCTTGATGAAGTCCAAGCGGGCTTCGGCAGACTTGGCCACGATATGGCCTGGAGAGCTATCGCTCCCGAGGTACAGCCCGATGCCATCTCATGGGCCAAAGGAATGGGCGGCGGCTTCCCAATCGGCGCCTTCTGGGTTAGCGATAAAGAAATCTCTAATGGAGTCACACTGAGCAGTCAGTTAGGCCCTAAAACACATGGATCCACCTACGGAGGAAACCCACTTGCCTGTACTGCTTCCCTTGCTGTTTTAACTGAAATCAAAGAGGCTAAACTCAATGACAATGTCATCGCGAGAGAGCAACAAATCAGATTAGCGCTTGCCGAGTGGAATCACCCAGCAATCCAAGAGCTTAGAGGCAAAGGACTAATGTTAGGCTTCGCGCTCAATGCATCTGCCATCAACACGGCCGAGGGTGTCACTCCTGCTCTCGCTTTAGTCATTAAGCTCACCGAGAAAGGTTTGCTCACAGTCCCGGCTGGCGCAGAAACACTCAGATGGCTGCCAGCGCTCAATGTGAGTGAACAAGAAATCGAACAAGCCTTGAACCTCCTAAAAGAGGCGCTCGACGAGTTAACCTCCTAACACCCACTCACCCCATCAAAATACAGGCTCAGTGTGATACCAATCGCACTGGGCCTTTTTTGAACGCGCTTCCTTAAAAACCAACTAGAAGAGCATAGTCTTTTTCTGGCATCTTCCGACGCTACAAAAAAAGCGCCTAACACAACTGGGGTGCTAGACGCCTCTACTTTAAAATTGAATAAAGTCTTAGCTGAGCTCCGCAATGACAGCTTCGAGAGAAGCGACATCATCGATGGAGTGGACCTTTACAGTCTTATCAATACGTCCCATGAGGCCAGCAAGCACTTTGCCAGGTCCGAGTTCAATAAACGTGGTATTACCTGCCGCGATCGCTGCCTGCATGCTTTCAGTCCAGCGAACTGAGCCAGTCACCTGCTTTTCAAGAGTTTCGCGAATTTCTGCTGTGTCAGCAACCGCAGTTGCGTTGTAGTTAGAGTACACTGGAACGGATGGCATTGAGATATTTGCTGTAGCGAGAACGGGTGCCAGTTTATCTTGAGCCGTCTGCATGAGGCGTGAATGGTAAGCTCCAGCTACTTTGAGCTTTTTAGCCATACGTATGCCACGCTCCTTTGCTCCTGCAACAGCCTTATCAACTCCCTCAACTGATCCAGAAACGACGATTTGACCAATTGCATTGAAGTTTGCCACGTCCACATCGCAATCAGCCGCGAGAGTCTTTACAGCCTCTTCGTCACCACCAATCATTGCAGCCATCGCACCTTCCGTGCTATTACAGGCTTCTTCCATAAAGGCGCCACGTTGCTCTACGATCTTCAGCCCGTCTTCAAATGAAAATGTTTCAGCAGCTGCATGTGCCGTAAATTCACCTAGTGAAAGTCCAGCAGCAGTCACTATTTCTAGATCTGGCAGTTTCTCTTTCAGCACTTTGAGGCAAGCCAAGCCATGAAGATAGAGTGCTGGTTGGCAATTGCCAGTGCGCATGAGTTCATCAGCTGGTCCCTCAAACATCACTGAGCTCAATGTGCGACAAAGCGCGGCATCAGCCTTATCAAAAAGTGCTTTTGCACCAGGAAATGCCTCAACGAGATCTTTACCCATGCCCACTTTTTGAGCTCCTTGTCCTGAAAATAGTATTACTACCTTGTTAGCCATAACCTTTCTCTAACCTCCGGCTATCGACTAAGCAACCCTGAATACGAAGAGCGAATCGATTCTCTCTAGGCCCCTCTGCTCATATCAATTATAGATTTCCCAGCTTAACCAATGACCGCTTAACCAATAACTAATAAAAATAATACGTACAGAGTTCCCCCAAATCCTGAGCACATTTTTTACATGCTCACTAGCCCAAGCACGGTACTAAACGAGCCGCGGTCTGGCGCGTTCTCTATGGTTGAACGGCCAGACGAAAGTTTCTTTACTCCAGCTTGCATCAGATTTCTCGACATCAGCTCCAGCCTCAGTCCATCCTGAAATTCCAGATCTCATTGCTTTGATATTGGTATAATCTAGTTTTTTAACTGCGATTGCAGCCTTCTTCCAAGCATTTCAGGTAGGTCCCCCGCAATATGCGACAATCAATGCCGCCTTATCCGCTGGCAAAGCCTTAGCCAAAACTTTGGGTTCGATAGATCCAAAATGAACGGCTCCAGTAAGGTGCCCTTATTGTCCCATTTGAGTGTGATCCGTAATACATAGCCCGTCATCGATAGAGCATCAGAATTTGAATGTAATACGAAATCACTGGTGACCTTTACCCGATCACATCACTCACATATTTAAGAACAATTGGACTTTAGAATATTTAAAAATGACAGAGACATTGCCTGTTCCTCCTTAATTTTTAGCCATGCTCGCACGTAGCTCGGGAAGCAACATCAATGAGGAAATAAGAATACAGATTGCTCCGACAATGGACACGTTACTCGGCCCAAATGACTGAGCTATAACGAAGGCTAGATAAGCAGAAATAACACCTCGAATGCCAGTAAACAAGGTATGTACTGACATATATTCTGACACATGTTCAACTGGAGCGAATTTAGTTGTCCATAGACTCCACAGCACAGTTCCTCCGCTCTTACCGATACCGTGAAGAGCCATGCCTATGCAGAGCCCAGTGTAGTTCGGTGAATGAAAATAAACGAGAATACCTAAGAAGAAAAAAACGTTTACGATCAAACGTAGTTGGTAAAAATTCATTTTGTCATAAATCGCTCCCCACACAAAAATTGACACAATAAAAATGAGCATCGGAATAGTAGTTGTGATCAAACTCACTTTCTCAGCACCATAGCCAAAACCGTATGCAGCGTTCGTAATGAAGTCAACAAACAGCGCCATACAGAGAAGATTTCCAAAACCTAATAGCATCCAAGAGCTTATCAACTTACGAAACACCTTGTCTCTTTTGAGATGTTCTAAGGCTTGGAAAGGTGAGAGCTTATTGGTTTTTCTCAAATACACTGGCCGCATTCCCAAAGTGAAACCCGCCTTCAATAAGCTGCAGACACTGAACACCCAAAACAAAGGTCCATAATTGACACCTTGTCCTAACAGCCATATTCCAGCGAAGTAACCAAATGTAGCCGACACTGCAGCTTTCACCATCCCCACAGTCGAGAACAAACGACCACGAGACTTATCGGGGTAATGTTGCTTATAGATTTGTGACTGCAAAGGTGCGGCCAACGCGTGGGAAAGAAGAGCCACCACGACTCCTGTGACAAAAATAGTTCCGCTATTAGGGTACAAAGCTGCTGACGCATAGCCTAACGAAGCTATCCCCCAGCCTATTGCAGCGGCAAAGTTTACCGACAGGCCAGACCGCCTCACGAGCGCTACGATAAAAAATCCCATCAGCAAACCAATTGCCGGTCCACCGATGATAGCTGACTTTGATAAGGTGTTTACCTGAAGTAGTCCGACAGCTACAAACATTGCAAACGTCGAGCCCACAGTCTCGGTAATACCCATGGGTACTGACCGCAGCAAGTCCATGCCAAAGGTGCGCTTCCAGTTGTGTTCAGCTGCAGGCTCGCTCATGGCGAACCCATAGACCAGCGATTCCAACGAAACAAGTCCGCATAAAAACTAGTAGGCCTTTATCCAGTCTACCTCTAATTCAAACTCTCCAGCCTTTTTGTCATACAGCATAAACCCTAGGCTTGTTACTTTTTTAGTATTGAGCTTCAAGCCTGGGATTTTACGGCCAAATGATGTCGCGTAAAAGGCACTGAACGGTACTTTTATTGTCATCCACTTCCCCTTTTCAGTTTGGATTGGGCTCCAATAAGCAAGCATACGGCTACCACCACAGCGAGTTGTGAGGAAATACTTTCTACCATCCCCTTTTACCTTAATTTCTATTCCATCATACTTGTTCAAGTTATACTGGTTTCCATAGCTGCGTATCGACGAGAATCCCCCATTGTTTTCTAGTGAGATTTCACCTTTGAATAAAAGTGCTGAAGATTCTTTCAGATCAAAATTCCCCTTGGATCTACCACCCATCACGCCATCGTTGACAGCTTGCCACTGCAACTGTTGTTGGTTGTTGTCAAACTGCTCCAATATCTTTACTTCCTCAGCCATAACTGAACCTGTAAATAAGCTTATTCCTAGCACAACCTTTGTCTGTAAGTGTTTCATAGTTTTATATTTAAGTGAGACTACATCATGTCACATAAAATAAAACTGTCTACATTTTGTCCACTTAATTACAGATAGAACTTGAAATCACTACAGGTTTGTCTACATTTAATTCCTAACAATAATATTCATGCACGGCATAAAAATCGCAACTCTTAAATCTGGCCTCACATCCCACGTTATACGCATGTGGGAGAAACGTTATGGAGCTGTGGAGCCTGAACGCACCGAAACAAACAGGCGCATTTATAGTGATGAAAACATCCAGCGACTTATTTACCTCGCAGGCCTCACAAAAAGCGGGCACGCCATCAGCCATATCGCCAATCTATCTGATAAGAAGCTATCCGAGCTTCACAAATCCCTTCAAGAATCCGCTCCTAAGCGAACGGAGCAGGCTGAACAAGACGAAATTTACGCCCCAGTAATAGCAGCCACACTCACTGCCATCAGAAATTTCGACCAAGGCTCACTCGAAAAGACATTTGATAAAGTTGTCAAGGAAGCTGGCTACTCATGCTTATTAGAAAAAGTACTTGTCCCACTCATCCACAATGTCGGAAAACTGTGGCACGATGGCGACTTAATGGCAGCAGAGGAACACGCTGCGACGAGCTTTATAAAAGACTACCTCTGCGTGAGTGCTCGTCCGTCTAGTTCAGCTACTAACGCGCCAAAACTATTGATCACCACTCCTCAAGGGCAGCTGCACGAGTTAGGTGCGACCATTGCTGCTACCCAAGCTCGTAAACTAGGCTGGCAGGTTATTTACCTCGGGACCTCACTACCACCAGACGAGATAGCAGGAGCTGCCGAGAAAATAGGTGCGCGCGCCGTCGTTCTTAGCATCGTTTACCCACTAGATGACCCCCAAATTAATATACAGCTTCGCAAGCTTCGTTCCCAGTTAGACGACGCTATCCCGATCATGATTGGAGGAGCTCATTCAAAACTCTACACCCCAACGCTGGAGGAACTGGAAATTATTCAACTCAAAACTTTTGCTGACTTAAGCCCCGCCTTGAGTAGACTACGAAAATAACTTATTTCTAACTTAGTTTACTTCAAATTATCCTCTCATACTTCTATCCAATTCTAAAGATCTCTAATGAATAAAAAAATCATCATCATTGGTGCAGGTCCTGGCGGCCTCACAAGCGGAATGCTACTCGCCCACAGAGGTTACGACGTCACCATCCTAGAAAAAGCTTCTGTCGTTGGCGGCCGGAATGCTCCTATTCGCTCAGGTGGTTACACCTTCGATACTGGCCCCACATTCCTTCACCAAAAGTTCACACTCGACGAGGTCTTTGCCGAGACCGGAAGAAAATCCGAGGACTACATGGAGTTCGTAAAGCTCGACCCTATGACCACGCTCACCTGGGGTGACATATCGCTGGAAACCAGCTGTGATCAAGATCAGATGCTTCGTAATATTGAAAAGGCATTTCCTGGTGAATCTGCCAACTACGAACGCTTCATGAGCGATCACGCTAAAAAACTACAGGCTATATTCCCCTGCCTCTTAAAGCCCTATCACAAGCTCAGTAACTTTCTCAGTGTCAACCTAATCAAAGCTCTACCCTACGTTGCTACCACAAAATCTGTGATGGATGTTCTGAGTGAGTATTTCGATGACGAACGGCTCAAACTAGCATTCACTTTCCAGGCAAAATACCTCGGCATGTCACCCTGGAACTGCCCAGCCCTCTTCAGTATTCTAGCCTACATCGAGTATGCTCACGGCATTTATCACGTCCAAGGCGGGCTCTCTAACATATCTGAAGGTATGGCTAAAGTTGTGGAAGAAGAAGGTGGAACCATACGTCTAAATTCTGAAGTCACTGAAATAAAATATAACGGAAAACGAGCCGCTACAGTCACTCTAGCAGATGGTGAAATAATGCAGTGCGATGACCTCGTCGTGAACGCTGACTACGCTCAAGCTCGTCACATGATCTTCGGAGCGAGAAACGAAAGCCAGGAAGATCAGGCCAAGAAAAAGTATTCGTGCTCCACCTTCATGCTCTACCTAGGGCTCGACAAAATCTATCAAGACGAACCACACCACCACGTGGTATTTGCCGACGACTACCACCAAAATCTCCGTGACATACAAGGCGAGGAAGTCATCTCTGACGACATGTCTGTCTACATCAGAAACTCCAGTGTGACCGACCCCACTGTTGCCCCTGCTGGCCACTCCCAGCTCTATATATTAGTTCCCACCATCAACTGCCGAAATGGCCATGACTGGAAAAAAACCGTAGCAGAGTATAAGGAGAAAGTCCTCTCTCGAATCATCGAGAAAACTGGGATGAAAGACCTCCGTGAGCACATTGTCGAAGAACGCATCATCACACCACAGGGCTGGGAAGGTGCGGATATCTTCCTCGGCGCCACATTCAACCTAGCACACACGTTAGACCAAATGCTCTACTTGCGCCCTCGCAACCGTATGCAGGGGTTCGAAAACATCTACCTGGTCGGTGGCGGAACGCATCCCGGTAGTGGCCTTCCTACCATCTATGAAAGTGCACGAATTTCCTCTAACTTGATTTGTGAATCCTACGGAAAAAAGCGTGAGCGCGTAGACTTCGCATCCAATATTCTAAGTCAAATAGCCGATTGATCCAGATGTTAAAATTCACTGCACATTTGCTCGTAGCTGGCTCAATCGCTCTTTTACCATCTTGTTCCAAGGGTTCTGAAAAATCTGGACCCTCTGCCCAAAAGTCTAAAGCTAGCCTTTCTGAGCACGATAAATTTCGACAATGGCACGATGTTTGTTTGCAAGGTGACACCAATAAAATTGCGGAACAAATCGTAAAGTTTGAGGCTGCGCTGGTGCGCACCCCGACCAACGACCTAGCGCGCGCCTATCTAGGTAGTGCCTACGCTCTTAAAGCTAAGCATTCATTTTTCCCTCCAACAAAACTTAGCAGCTTAAAAAAAGGGAAAGCCCTGATGGAGGCCGCAGTTGTCGGTTCACCGAACAAACCAAGAGTAAGGATGGTTAGAGCTATTGCCTACTACAAGGTACCCAGACGTTTTGGTACTCGTGTCACCTCGATATCAGATTTTGAAGTGCTCCTAGATGAAACAAAAAAAACTAAGTCATCTTTGAAAGCCAATGAGAAGCAAGCCATTCTCTATTATGCATCTTTAGCCTTTGCCGAGGAGAGCCACAAGAGCGCCGCAGAGGCTAAGCTGCTTTGCCACAAAATCGATCCCAACTCAGAATACGGTAAACGCACCAAATAAGCCATGCACCACATTCTACGGAAACAACAACTCCATTTCAGTTTAGATAATGCTTGGGATTTTTTCTCTAAGCCACGAAACCTTGCCAAGCTCGCACCAAGCTCGGTTGGTTTTAAAATCACGCATTGCAAGTCTGACGTAATGCACGTGGAACAGATGATTGGCTACCGCATCAAGATAGCTCCCATGATCTGGGTGAAATGGCTGAGTGAAATCCCCCTCGTTGAAGACAAGAAGCGCTTCATCGATGACCAGAGAATTGGCCCGTATAAAGTATGGCACCATACGCATCAATTTGAGGAAAACACCGATGGGGTTTTGATGACTGACGATATTCTCTATGCACTACCCTATGGACCTCTTGGATCGATTTGCCCACACCCTTCACGTAAAAAAGAAACTCCAGCACATATTCGATGAACGAGAACGCCTAACCAATGAGATTTTTAACGCATGAAGCGCTCTAACCAAGGAAATAATTCCCCATAGGGTGGCTTAAGGTCCATCCACCGAGCTCCCAACTTACCGCGTCGAACCACTGCCCTTTCATAACTAAACGCCCTCACTCCAAACTTACCTCTATAACGACCATTGCCACTCTCACCCACACCTCCAAATGGAAGCTCAATATTAGATGACTGCTTCATGGTGTCATTGATACAAACTGCACCTGATCGTTTCGACTGCTGGATCTTCTGGCAGAAAACCTTACTCTCAGAGAATAGATAAAGTGCTAATGGGTCAGTCAATTCACGTAATTTCTCTATCAAATCACTCTCACATCTATAACTAACAACCGGCAATATTGGCCCAAACACTTCCTCCTTCAGCAAGCAATGATCCCAGTCGATTCCTATAACCAAGCGCGGTGCCATCTTACAGGCACTCCTATCATCCTCACCACTACAAACTATTTGCTCATCACTCAATCCTTCTAAAAACTTACTCAGGCGCTGGTAGTGCCGGTCATTAATCACATGCGCCATCTCCAGATGCCATGGCACTTTTTCCAACTCACACTGCATTGCCGAAACTAACGCATCCTTCACACTTTCATGAACAACTACAAAGTCAGGTGCAAAGCAGGTCTGACCACCATTGAAAAATTTACCCGCAAGAATCCTCCCAGCCGCCAATTTTATATCCGCCGTGCTATCAACAACACACGGACACTTACCGCCCAACTCTAACACACAAGGAGTCAATGACTCAGCTGCCTTAGCCGCAACAATTTTTCCAACCTCCGTACTCCCCGTAAAAAAGATGAAATCAAAATTTTCTGCCAACAATGCAGCTGAAACATCGACGCCTCCGGTTTGTACATGGACTAATTCTGGCGGGAAAACGCTTGCTAACAACTTAACTAATAGCTCCTCACTCGCTGTCGCTAGCTCAGACGGTTTTAACACGACGGTGTTTCCAGCCGCAATAGCCGACACCAAGGGTGCCAATGCTAACTGGATCGGATAATTCCATGGCGCTACTACTAACACTACCCCATATGGCTCACTACAAATTTCACTACGACATGGCTGAAAATAGATCGGACTCGACACCTTTTTGGGCTTCAGCCACTTCTTTAGCGATTTTTTCACCAAACGGATTTCCTGCAACAAGAAATAATACTCAGCTAGGAAGGCCTCCACAGCGGGCTTATTTAAGTCAGTCTGCAATACATTTAGAATCACACCTTTATGGGCCATCAGAGCTCTCTCTAAGTCAGATAAATACCTCTCACGTATTGCGAAATCTAGAGTATTCCCCTCAGAAAAATACTGCCTCTGACGGCTCAAAGCGCCACGGATTTGCTGCTGTGTTTGCTCTACTGTCATAAGCTTATTTATCGATAAAGCTAAATCAGATCACCTTATAAACAAGAGAAACTAATTTGAAACCAACTATTATGAACCCACAACGAGTAGCAGTCATTGGCGCAGGACTCGGCGGACTATCAGCCGCCATTTCACTAAAATCAGCTGGTTATGATGTTGAGATATTTGAGAAGAACGAACGTATTGGAGGCAAACTAAACCTATTAGAAAAGGATGGATTCACCTTCGACCTCGGGCCTTCCATCTTCACTCTTCCACAATTTTTCCGCGATCTATTCCAGCGAGCTGGTAAAAACATGGACGACTATGTCCAGCTCGATCCAGTCACTCCGCATTGGCGAAACTTTTTTGAAAACCACCCCACTCTCGACCTCTACCAAGAGCAAGATCGGATGAAGGCCGAGCTTAGCAAACTCCCCGGTGACCCAGAAAAACATTGGCAGGAGTTTCAGAGCTTCCTCGACTACGCCCGTGAGCAATATGGTATCGTTAATGATGGCTATTTCAGTGAAGGCCTCGACACACTCTGGGAATTTTTCTGGCACTACAAAGCGCAATTATTCGCGGGTAAAATCGATTACAAAGGCAGCATGGCTGACTCAATTTCCAGCCGCATTAGTGACCCCAAGATGCGTATGATCCTTGAATACTTTATAAAGTATGTTGGCTCATCAGCTCTGGATTCTCCCGGCTATATGAACCTCATGCCAATCATCCAGTTCGACTACGGTCTTTGGTATGTCAGAGGTGGCATGTACAACCTCGCGAAAGGACTCGGAAAACTGATCGAGGAAATGGGAATCAAGGTACACCTCAACTCAGATGTGAGCGCTATTGAAAAAAGCGGCAAACAAGTCACCGGCCTTCGTTTCGCCGATGGATCTGAGCACCCATGCGATATCATAGTGAGCAACATGGAAGTCATTCCTTGCTACGAGCAATTACTCAATGAACCTCAAAAATTCATCAAAAAATTAGAGAAATTCGCCCCAGCTTGCTCAGGCATCGTTCTGCATATAGGAACCAACAAAATCCACTCGAAACTCGCTCACCACAACTTCTTCTACTCGGAAAACCAACACAAACACTTCGAAACGGTCTTCCACAAAAAGCAACTTCCAGATGACCCCACGCTCTACGTCGTTGCCCCCACCCGTACTGATCCGAGTCAAGCGCCTGAAGGCTATGATAACATCAAGATCCTCCCTCACATACCACCGCTCGAAGAAGGCTCCAGTATCACCCACGAAGATTACCTTGCTCTGAAAGACCGTTGTATCGATAAAATGGAGCGCTGCGGAATCAGTGGACTACGCGACAGTATCATCACCGAGGACCTGCTGACACCTGTCGACATAGAACGCATGTACCGATCAAATAAAGGCTCAATCTACGGCGTTGTAACCGACTGGAAAAAGAATTATGGCTTCAAGGCTCCTAAGACAAGTAGCCAGTATGATAATCTCTACTTCACTGGTGGCAGCACCAACCCAGGAGGCGGGATGCCTATGGTCGTTCTTTCTGGGCAAAAGTGCGCTGACCGCATTATCAAGCAACATCCTATCGGCTAATGTTAGTCATACTTCCCTTATTAGCAACTCTCTGCGCGCTGTCCGTCCTTTGTGTTCTTGGACGGCCGCGCTACTTGGCTAATATACTGGTTTTACAGAGGCCTACTAATGAGTTCAGCAAGGTATCCATCATTGTTCCAGCTCGTAATGAAGAGGCTAACATCACTCCTCTGCTCAACTCATTGCAGTATGAAAAAAAAATTATCCACGAAATCATCATCGTCGATGATGCATCAAGCGATGATACAGCCAAACGCGCGCTAGAGGGTGGCGCGACGGTGCTCCCATCAGACACATTACCTGAGGGGTGGAACGGCAAACCATGGTCATGCTACCAAGGAGCCAAATCAGCGACTGGAGATTGGTTGCTCTTTCTCGACGCTGACGTTCGACTACAGCATGGTGCTATTACAAAAATCAATCAACTCGTTAGCAGCGCGGACGCCAACACTGTTTATTCAGTCTACCCTCACCATATAATTGACCAGACCTACGAACAACTCTCGGCCTACTTCAATGCCCTGATGGTCGCCGGGGTGAACGCCTTTGGCTACGGTTCTGCGGCTGGGGAAAATGCAGCATTATTCGGCCAGACATTTCTCATCCCTAAAGAACTCTACTTTGAAAATGAAGGTCACGCAGCAGTGAAAGACAAAGTGCTAGAGAATTTTCATTTCGCAGAACTACTCAAGTCAAACAAAACGCATTGTTCATGCTTGTTAGGAAAGGGCCTGATTCATATGCGTATGTTTCCAACTGGGCTTAACGAACTTTGGGAGAGTTGGAAAAAAGGCTTCGTTGGAGGTGCCGCAAAAGTCGATAAATCAACCCTCATTTATTCCTCGATTTGGATCTCAGCAGGAATGCTGAGTATCGTTTCACTTTGCTTTCTTGGTAGTTCCTATGCTCCAGATCATTACGGCATCTACGTAATAATTGGCTACCTCACCAACGCTCTGGCGTGCGCATGGGCATTTAGAATTGCTGGTTCGTTTAGTATCTGGAACGCCCTCTTATTCCCAATATCATTACTTTTTTATCAGACGCTATTTTTCAAAGCGCTCATCGATAAACGCAGAGGGGTGAAAACTAACTGGAAGGGTCGGATGGTAAACTAATATGTGGATTGAATTATCAAACACGTGGATTGTCCTACTCAATGTCATAGGCATTCCTATCGCGCATTTAAGCTTAGCATTAGCAGCCACATTTCTGCCAATCGGGCTCTTTTCATCCTCGCATGATAAACCAATCAGCGATTTTGAAATTTTCCTACACCATCACCTTTTCTGCACCCGTAAATGGAAGCAACTATTACCTGACGGTGCTCCATGGTTAGGTGGTTTCCCAAAGGGCAAGCTCACTGACACTTCCCCAGCTTACCTTGAGCGCTTCATCAGCGAAACTAAACGTGGTGAATTTTCCCACTGGCTACAGATGATAGTCATCGCTGGTTTCATCGCCTGGAACCCGTGGCCAGCAAACCTTTTGATTGTCGCCTACGCCATCCTTTCTAACCTCCCTTGCATCCTTAACCTTCGCTACACTAGAGTCCGTCTCATTCGTGTGGTCTCTAAAAAAACTAGCTGTAATGAGTAAAGACACCTGTATTGTTTGGTTCCGCAGAGACCTGCGTCTGCACGATAACCCCGCTTGGAACGCAGCTGTAAAAAGTGGCTGCGAAATCATTCCATTCTACACACACAGCCCTAGCGAAGAGGGTAAATGGAGACACGGCGCAGCATCTAACTGGTGGCTTCATCATGCGCTTCAAGATCTCTCAAATCAATTAGCGAGCTATGGACTCACGCTGACACTTCGCAACTCTGACACCGCTATTGCGGCCCTCACTGCACTCACTAAGGAAGTTACCGTAAAAGCAATCTACTGGAACCGATGCTATGAAGAACAATCGGTGAAACGTGACACGCTGATAAAAGAGACCCTAAGTAACGATGGAATCTCTGTCAGATCCTTCAACGGGAATTTACTCTTTGACCCACTTGAAATCACTAATAAATCGGGATCTCCATACAAAGTCTTCACACCATTCTGGAAGTCATGCCTCACTTTAGTCATCCCCCGGCCTGAAACTATCACATTTCAACAGACCGAAACGTCACCTCACAATTGTCTAGAAAGTGACGGGCTTGACTCATTTGCTCTCTTACCCAAAATCCCATGGGACTCTGAAATGAATGCATTTTGGCAACCCACTCGCTCGGGCGGCAAAAAGCTACTAAAGCAAGCAATAGCCAAGTCCAGCGACTACCAAGACCTGCGGGACATCCCATCTACTGACGGCACTAGCCGGCTCTCCCCCTACCTCCATTTTGGTCAAATTAGCCCTGCAGAATTTCACCACGAAGTACTCACGCGGTGTACAGCTAAAGACCACGCTCAAACTGGTATATTGCGCCAACTCTTCTGGAGAGAATTCTCAGCCCACCTACTTTACCATTTCCCACACACTCACGACCAACCGCTGCGAAATGAATACCAAAACTTCCCGTGGAATTTTGACACCGACCTCCTCGAAAAGTGGCAACGAGGCCAAACTGGCTACCCGATTGTAGATGCTGGAATGCGACAGCTCTGGAAAACTGGCTGGATGCACAACCGTGTGCGAATGGTAACCTCGTCATTTCTCGTAAAACATCTACTGCAACCCTGGCAGGAAGGTGCACATTGGTTCTGGGACACATTGGTTGATGCTGACCTAGCAAACAACACTCAAGGCTGGCAATGGATCGGTGGCTGCGGTGCCGACGCATCCCCCTATTTCCGCGTTTTCAACCCAATTCTTCAAAGTAAGAAGTTCGACCCCACCGCAGCCTATATAAAAAAATGGATTCCTGAACTCAGCGAGGTGCCCGCCAAACTAATTCATGCACCTTGGGAAATGGAACCACTCGAATTAGCTGCCGCCGGTGTCAAACTCGGCACCGATTACCCCGAACCTATTATCGGCCATCAGGAGGGTAGAAAACAAGCGCTCGATGCTTATTCAAAATTCAAATCTAGTCTATAGCTAGTCCTATTCATTTTTACGTAACTTTATCATGCAGAAAATTTGACCTAACGACATACCCAACTACTATGTAGGATGACGACAGACTCCACTGAAATACCTACTGATCCGCCGCCACTCAGCAGGCAAATTCTTGAAGACCGCTACTGGCACATTCTACTCACCGAGGGCTCACGACCGCACAGCGTCTACGCCTTTACTCAGTCAATAGACATAGAAGAAGCTGAGTTCTACAAACACGCTTCTAGTTTTGATGCTCTCGAAGCCGGCTACTGGGATCGACTTGTCGAAGACACCATTGCTGTCCTCAATGAGGATAGCGACTATGCCGACTACCAAAGTGAGCAAAAAGTCCTAGCCTTTCTCTATACCTTTTTCCTCAACGCTCAAAAGAATCGTTCGCGTCTTGTCGAATTCTTCCCCCGACCTGGCTGTAGTAAAGCGCTCAAGCCGATGCGAAATCGCTTCATCGAATGGGCCACTCATGTCATTTCCCAGGGAGTTGATGAAGGATCAATTGCCGATCGTAAAAAGCTCACTGAGAAATACCCTCAACTTCTTTTTGAACAATTCAGAGCCATCATCGAGTTCCACAAGAAAGATAGCTCTACAGAATTCCAAGACACTGATGCCTTGATCGAAAAAAGTGTCCGTCTTGGTGCCGATGTCGCACATTCTGGCACACTTGACTCAGCATTTGACCTTGGTCGTTTTCTCCTCAGAAAATTTACCATCACTCAAAGCTAACTCCTGATGAAAGAACAAACAAAAATCCCTAAGAGCAAGATTGGCAGGGCCAGTAAAATTGCCGGGGCTGGTATTCAAGTCGGAGTCAACTACCTCAAATATCAAGCAAAAAAAACCATCACCGGTGACGATGATAAAACTGCATTTCACGAGGCTACCGCTAAGACAACATACGACACCTTTAGTAAGCTAAAAGGTGGACCACTGAAACTCGCACAAATGCTCAGCATGGATCGTAACCTCATCCCCGACCAATACGCTGATCAATTTTCACAAGCGCAGTACAATGCGCCACCACTCACCTACCCATTGGTCGTCAACACATTCACCAAAGAGTTAGGCAAGCGGCCAAACGAAATTTTTGAATCATTCACGACAAAGGCTGTCTCGGGCGCATCTATCGGCCAAGTCCATCAAGCAGAGATCGCTGGAAAAAAATATGCGGTGAAAATTCAGTACCCAGGCGTCGCAAATAGCATGAAATCTGACCTAGCAATTGTTAAACCAATCGCGCTTCGTCTATTCCAACTCGATTCCCAATCACTTGACCCCTACATCAAAGAAGTAGAAGAAAGGTTACTAGAAGAAACCAACTACCATTTAGAACTGGAACGCTCACAGGACCTCGCTGAGAAGTCGAAGCTCTTATCCGACACGCGCTTCCCTCAGTTTTTCCCGGAGATGAGTAGCCTGCGAATCTTAACTATGGAGTGGGTAGAAGGTGTCCAGTTAGATACCTATGCTGAATCCAATGCAACGTCAGAAGAGAAGCTCAAAATAGCCCAAGCCCTCTGGGATTTTTACCACCATCAGATCCACGAACTTCGCTTATTTCACGCGGACCCACACCCGGGGAACTTTAAGGTCCATGACACCCAACTGTGGGTTCTGGATTTCGGTTGCACCAAGGCTCTGAGTGACGGTTTCTACAAAGACTATTTCTCACTGATGAATCCAGATGTCATTGGTGACGAACAGCTCTTTCACAACGCGTTATTCAAGATTGGTCTCATCGTAGAAACAGATAAACCACACGAAGTAAAAAAACTTACAGCTATCTTTAGAGAATCAGTCGAACTCCTATCGCGCCCGTTCTATGAAGGTTCATTTGATTTTGGTGATCGTGCCTACTTCGACGAACTTGCCGCTTTTGGCGAGCGCACTCGACTCGACAATGAGTTGAACAAACTCAGCACCTCGCGTGGAAACCCCAATGCACTCTATCTCAACCGCACCTATTTCGGACTCTATCATCTATTAGGAAGCTTAGGTGCCACCGTGAAAACTAATTTACCAGAGTTCACCGTGTCAGCTTAGCTTGCTGACATCCAATAATGGCTCCTTAGACTTTCCTGCGGCCAAATGCGGCTAACAACCAATGGAAAAATACAGCCACCAGTATCGCGGATAGTCCGATGTGGAGGACTTGGACTACTCTAAGAACTCCCACTTGAGAAAGTATCAGTCCTAGTGTCATCTGAGCCAAGACGATTGCTAGGATGGTTTTTTCATGCCACCCGGCTCCGCCAATACGGAAGTTGCAGCTCACCCAGTAGAACATCAAAGTGGCAAGCAGCACTGCCCATGAAAAACTGCGATGCACCAAATACATCCAGGTCTGTTCTAGTTCTTCCGACCATTCGATACGTGGGGCGTCGCCGTGGGATTTATTCAGTGCATCAGTCATTTCTCTCACTTGAGACCCCATGATCCCCTCGGCCAAAATGAAGACAAAGGCGATCAGACCAAACCACTTTAGCTTTCGTCCAAGTTGGCTCACTCTAATCGTCCATGGCTTTTCACAAGCCATCCAGACGATGGAGACCTGCACTCCTAGTAACAACACTGCTAGAGCCATGTGAGTGGTTATTGTTCCTGGTTGTAATCCTGAATAGACAATTCTAGCACCCATCCACGCATTCAATCCGACAAGACATGTCGCTGCTGCTGCAGCAATTGGCACCATCGGTTTCTTTTTAAAAAACTTAAACGACATGCCTAAGGTCAGTAGAGTAAATACTCCGATCGGCAGCGAACAAAGTCGGTTGATAAATTCGGTCCAGGTGTGCACCGGGTTAAATTCGGCCAACACATTCTCGCGAGTCACCTCCGCGGGATCACGACCGTAGCGCTCGGCTTTTTTCTGGTAGCGCTCTATCGGAAGAGCATCGGCATCGATTTGTTCAACCGAGGTTGGTGGTATGTATTTCCCCCAACATTTTGGCCAATCTGGACACCCCATGCCGGCTCCAGTTGCACGCACGACTGCGCCGACAAACATTAACAAAAGTGTGAAAATAAGTGCCGCTAGGGCCACCTTCTGGAATGCGCTCATCCTCATAACAAATCCATAGCCCAGCCCCCCCCACAGCACAAGAGCTACTTTACTACGACTTGTACTTGTGCTGTGTAATTGTGCGGCACAAACTAAGCGCATGCAGATAGTCTTTCTCGATGCCTCAACCCTCCACTCTGGAGAACTCGACCTCTCGGTCCTCCAGCGCCAAGGTTCGCTAACCACTTACCCAGTCTCAGCTGAATCTGAAATCCCAGAGCGCATTGCCAATGCTGATATAGTCATCACCAACAAAGCCTTGATGACTGCGAAGAATATCGCGTCAGCACCAGATCTCAAACTCATCGTTTCCTGCGCCACCGGCGTCAATCAAATCGATCTCGACGCAGCGGATGCTGCCAATGTGGTGGTCAGCAATGTGGCTGACTACTCGACTCCTTCGGTCGCCCAGCACGTCTTCACTTTTATTCTCAATTTTGCGACCCAAATCCCTCAATTTAACCAACAAAGCCGAGGGTGGCCAGAGTTCCCTATTTTCACCAGCCTAGCCCACCCCTGTTTCGACCTTGCTGGAAAAACTCTAGGCATCATAGGACTCGGCGAGATCGGTGGAGCTACAGCCAGACTGGCATTGGCTTTCGGCATGAACGTGCTGGTACTCGCTAGGGAAGAATCGAAAGCTAAACGGATGCCCGAGCTCAGCAGAGTCCCAGCCGAAAATTTCTACTCTAGCTCAGACTTCATTTCTCTCCACTGCCCGCTGACGCCAGCCACGCAGGGCTGCATCAATCAACAAACTCTAAGTCAGATGAAACCCACAGCCTATCTCATCAATACCGGCCGAGGACCATTGGTCAACGAAGCTGATCTGGCCGAGGCCCTAGATGCGGGAACTATCGCGGGTGCAGGGCTCGATGTTTTATCCTCAGAGCCCCCCTCCCCTAGCAATCCATTGATTCTGAGTGATCATCCACAATTGATGATTACTCCTCATACAGCTTGGAGTACTTTGGAGGCTCGACAACGCTTGCTAGCGGGAGTCGCAGAGAATATTGATAGCTTCATCGCTGGCGCACCAACAAACCGCGTAGTCTAACACTCATTCAAACATCACCATGGAAGAAACTGATCTCATCACCTCGCTGACTCCTGCCATCAAGGAGCAACTGAATTCAAAAGACACCCCCTACGTCAGAAAGGCATACCAACGGCTCATCAAGCTCGATGACGTGGATGACGCTGAAGCCATCAAAATGCTAGCTCTCTGCCTAGCTGATGAATCTAACCGCATGTTCATCGATAAACGTAATTTCGATGAATTGCGCTACCAAATGCTACTCAACGCACTGCCTGAGCTACCAGAAGGCTAACTCCTAGATTTCTTGCTCTAAGGCTTTGAACCTTAGAAAAAGCTGAGCCGCTACTTTTTGTTGCGGTTCCAGTCCAGTCTTAGCATCAGAAATATGGCGCCGCATACTTTCGAACATAGGAGTGTAGCCATTGTAATAAGCACGCACTCGGTCGACGTATCCCTCACGCAAAGACTTTCTCAAGGCTGGTACAGAGTCTTCTAAAGACTCGGAAAAACTGCGATTTACCAATGAACCAGTTCGACGACTGTAGACCACCGAGCCAACCAAAATAGCCACTCCCAGCCCGACCAGAGTAAGAGCCGCTATGCCCAATGGCTTATTTGTTAAAATGCCTATCAGGCTACCAGCAGTGAGTAGCAGGAGTGATAGTTTTACGAACTTCCGCATGATCTTGTAACGCTTGACAACCAGTACATCTAGAAAACGTCGGAGCTTGAGGTGCAGCATTGCCTGACTAACAGACTTTGTCATACCTTCGCAAAATACTTCTTGTTGCTCATCAAAGCTCGCTTCATTGAAGTCACCAACATCGATTGATAGGCGATCTTCCAGGTGCGGACGCATTTCGCCCCATTTGCTGCTACATTGCTGCCGCATCTTTTCAGCTTCTACTTTTGCATATTCCTCGGCCTCTTCGCTGACTTTTTCTATCAGGAAGTGCTCCACCTTAGAAGCTGTGTCGCCTTTTCCAAAAAGAGCAATATGGCTAGCAACCACACCTGTGCGCAGACTAGTATAGCGCATCACGCGCTTGATTTGGCTGCTTAAGAGCAGACTTAGCTGGCTCATGTTTGCCATTACATGACGCACTTCTTCTTCGCGCAACCTGTCGATTTGCGCCTCGATGGATTGCAAGTACTCTTGCTCGCCCGCGAGATTACGTGAACGATCATCAATATTTTCCTCAGTCCTCTGCAGCATAGCGTAGGTTGTTTTATAAACATTGCGAAGCTCACGTCTTCGATCCACTGAACGATTTAAAGTCAAATTGACATGAGTAAAACAATCGCCAAGACCTGATCCTTCTTTAGTACTGAGCGCAAACTGTGGAATGGTTATGTTGACGCGTTTTTCACAAAGTTCCCTCATGTGCCCTAACAGCATTGGAATATCCTCGGGGGCACGGCAGTCAACCTGCTGGAGCACAAGTGCTGAGCGCATCCGAACATGCGCGTACTTATCCTCCACTGCGTCCCACGTGGATGCCGACCACGGGTTCTCTGCGGGAAATACCCAAAAGAGAAAATCCGTCTCTTCTAATAAATAATCGAGCGCAGCATGCTGCCTCTCACTAAGCCTCCCATAGTCATGTACTTCGATCACCTCTATGTCTTTATCCCCCCTCACATAATGCTTTTCACACGCATCCTCCGCATCTTCAAAAACACGATACGCTATATCTCGAATGATGGATACTGAGGGTGAATTTTGAGATTCACTGGCATAGTTAACACCCACAAGGTTCTCCATCAAAGATGTCTTTCCCGCCCCCTTCTCACCAATCACGACAAAGCGAAATGGTCTACGCAACTGGCCATCTAACGCTTCTTCCCCCTCTTCAAGTGGCGTCGATGATCGCTTAGCTAAAGCACGCGTGTAGCGGATGAGTCCGATCAGTGCATCGCGTGTTTTCACATATTCGTCCCCTAGCATATAGTCTAGCGGGCAACAACAGACTTCTGAGCAATAAGCTGTGAAACAGTCACGAATTGATAACCCTGGCGTAGCAATGTATCAATCGTCTGCGGTATAGCGTCGACAGAACTGCCGTGTAAATCATGAACGAGCAGGATCGATCCATTGCGCGCACCACTAATCAAACGCTGAGCCACAACGCTGGATCCAGGCTTCTTCCAGTCGAGCGGATCAACATCCCACATCACTGTCGGGTAACCGTACTCACGGTAGACCCATTCCCTTTGTTTTTGGTACATTGCACCGTACGGAGGACGCATAGTTCGTGGTTGGACACCACATGCACCGACAATAGCATCGCGCGTTTTATTCAACTCACGACGCACTGCCTCGTCGCTGAGTTTTTTTAAATTCGGGTGAGTCCAAGTATGATTACCTACCTCATGGCCTTCAGTGACAATTCGTCGTATGATATCTGGATGATTTGCTGCACGCTCACCGATCACATAGAAAGTAGCCTTCACATTACGGCGGCGTAACATGTCGAGGAGTCTAGGGGTGTGTGCCGGGTTAGGACCATCATCAAAAGTTAAAGCTAAGAGCTTCTGTGAACGCGAACCATTGCTTACGGTCACAGAGGAAACAGCTGCAAAATTAGATGACAATTTCATGTCAGGATTTCTAGGCACGGGTCCTTTGACACTAGTACTACGATACCCAGCATTTTTGCCAACAGGGCTGGAGATAGCTGAATCTGCGCTACTGTCCTTTGAGGCACAGCTTGAAAAACCCACTGCGAGAGCGATTATTGAAAGAGATTTCCCTATAGGGCGTAATAAATAATGCATCATAAAACTTCACTTACCTTTAAAGGAGATTGGAAGAACTGTCACGCATCAACCCAAAAATGTTGCACACTCAAACATAGCTCATTCATTCTATGCAACTTATCTTCCTAATCCATTAATTTGAGAGGCTGCTTGACCATAACCCTCCAGAATTTATAATCGTGCTCATTCGAAGCATATGAAATATCTCTCAGTTGTAGCCACACTAGCATCCGCATTATTGTTCAGCAGTTGCTACCCTTATGACCCTTATTACAAGGGCTCCTCAAACTATGGGGGAAGCAGCTACCTCTCAGGCTTCGATCAAACGCAGGCCGGACAAGTTCCTATTAAGCACAACGGTCAAGTCGCAGCTCAGGGATACTGGGATGGCGATGGTGTCAGCGGATCACCAAAAATCCGAATCAATCTAAACGACCAGCGTGCTTATTATTTCAAAGATAACACCCTTGTTGGCGTCACCCCCATTTCAACAGGTACCGACGGTCATGGAACTCCACGCGGCCGTTTCAAAGTGACTCAAAAAGAAGCCAACCATGAATCGTCTCTCTACGGGGTGATCAAAGATGTAGCAACCGGCCAGACCATTATCAGTGATGCCGACACTCGCCGAGATAAGCCAGGACAAGGCGAAGTTTTCGTGCACGCTCCGATGCCCAACTTTATGCGCTTCAATGGCGCAATAGGTATGCATGCCGGTTTCCTGCCAGGCTACCCCGCCTCCCATGGATGTGTTCGGATGCCAGCAAATATGGCTAAAACATTTTTTGATAACTCTCCACATGGCACACCCGTGATTGTCGAATAATGCTGCCCGATCCCAGCCACTCCTTTGAGCTCGATGTTACACAATGCCAGACACTGCTAAAATCTGAGAATCCCCCGCTACTCATCGACTGTCGAGAGCTCCATGAGTACACTCATTGCAGAATTCAAGGAGCGACCCTCGTCCCCTTGTCCAATTTCATGGGACCAGCTGAAACTGAGTTTTCTCGCGAAGACACCCCCGCTATCATATACTGCCACCACGGTGTGCGCTCGCTCAACGCCGTTTTCTATCTGAGAGAACAAGGCTTCACGCACACGTATTCCATGGCTGGGGGCATAGATCAGTGGTCCTTATTGATCGACTCTGAGATCTCACGCTATTGAGCAAAAGGCGCGCCCCGATAAAAGGCGCGCGCAAACTATCAATCTAAAATACTTATCCTCCTAGGTAAGACATTTCTTTCTTTGCGACCGGAGCCATGCCCTCACTTCGCAGTTCAGAGTATCGATCATCACGTCCGCTCCAGAGCGAGGAAATCCTACTCACCAATTGCTCGGCTGTCTCACCCTCGCGTAATGGTGATTTTATATCGTAGCCAGTTTGGGCAAATAAGCAGGTATAGAGATGCCCGTCTGCGGATAATCGTATGCGATTACAGGCGCTGCAGAAAGGTTTAGTCACCGAGCTAATGAAACCAATTTCGAAACCATCCCGACCATCGATATGGAATCTTGTCGCGGTTTCACCAATTGCTGCGTTGGCTACTGGAACTAAAGGAAAAGATTTCTTTAACAATTCTAGCACCTGACGGGAAGGGACTACTTGTTCGTGCTTCCATCCATTGGTATTACCAGTGTCCATGAATTCGATATAGCGAATAGGAATACTTCTTTCGTAGGCAAACTGCGCTAAAGGCAACAAATCAGACTCATTGACCCCCTTCTGCACCACTGCATTAAGCTTCACGCCTAAACCCGCAGAAACTGCCGCATCAATCCCCTCAATCACACGGTCAGCTTTTGCTCCCACACCATTCATTTTCCCAAAAATAGCATTGTCTAGAGAATCCAACGAGACAGTCACACGGTGAAGTCCAGCATCGGCTAGCTTTTGCGCATTGCGAGCAAGCAAAGACCCGTTAGTGGTCATTGCTATGTCATCCACCCCCTCGATCGCTGCCAATTTCCCCACTAAAATATGGAGATCTCGCCGCATCAAGGGCTCGCCACCAGTAAGCCGAAGCTTCCGCACTCCAAGAGTCACCATAGTCCTAGCAAGTGTCTCGACTTCGCTAAAACATAAAATGTCTTCGCGTGGCAAGAATACATAGTCTGCCCCGAAAACCTCAGAGGGCATACAATAGCGGCATCGAAAATTACACCTATCCGTCACAGAGATCCGAAGGTCACGCAAAGGGCGCTGTAATGTATCATTGAGGTTCATTTGAAATATGGATAATGTTGTTTTATGGAAGAAACAAAAGAAAAATTACCAATTTACTATTGGCAGTCTCTGTCGTGCACGCTTCCTTCATTTCAAGTAAGTCTATGAAACTATTGATCACACCAGCTGATGCCAGCCAACTCATCGAAATCAATATCCCTACAGCTCCCGAAGTCACGATTGGCATCGATAAAGCCTTTGGAAAACTACTCCGACGTCCTGTGCTCGCTGATCGCAACATCCCCCCATTTGATAGAGCTATGATGGATGGCATCGCCATTCACTCATCAGCTAATCGAGGGAATCTCACTATAGAAGCTGTCCAGGCAGCGGGCTCCCCAGCTCTCACTCTGCTTGATACCAACGCATGTCTCGAGGTTATGACTGGTGCCGTTATCCCAGTCGGATGCAACTGTGTCGTTCCAATCGAAGAAGTGTTCATAGAGAATGGTCAGGCTAGGATTTCAGATAAATATGCCTATGCCGCAGGCGACTTCATCCACCGAGAGGCGAGCGATCACCTAGCTGGGGACACCATGCTAGAAAATGGAACAGTCCTAGGTGCAGCCGAACTAGCCATTGCTGCCAGCTGCGGGGCATGCCAACTCCAGGTTTCACGCACTCCGCAGATTCACCTCATCACCACGGGTGACGAAGTCGTTCCACCCGAAGCCACGCCAGAGCCATTTCAAATCCGCTCCAGCCACCCGATCGCTATCATCTCAGCCATTGATTCGGCTGGTCTCGGATCGGTGACACACACACACATTGCAGATGACGAGGTGGCGACCAGAACGGCTCTTCTGCAATCCCTGGCAGCGGCGGACATATTGATTCTAACCGGCGGAGTTTCCAAAGGTAAATTCGACTACATCGCCCCTCTTCTCAATGAGATCGCAGGCACTCCGCTATTCCATGGAATCAGCCAGCGACCGGGAAAACCATTCACCTACTTTGACTCACCCATTCCCATTTTCGCCCTCCCTGGAAACCCGCTTTCCGTCATGGCCTGCCT
>Ga0233410_10000023_pt1 | contig 53541 bp, 67 predicted proteins | sample Na_anoxic_1_MG_FD_179869 | JGI IMG/M metagenome (GOLD analysis project Ga0233410, IMG submission 179869) | Seawater microbial communities from Saanich Inlet, British Columbia, Canada - Na_anoxic_1_MG | ecosystem: Environmental > Aquatic > Marine > Inlet | place: Canada: British Columbia...
AGAAATCCGTTTAAGCCGGAGCATATTGCAGTAGATCTACTGCAATCAGGCTCTAGCGCATGGGGTTATCCCGACGAAGGTGGCGATCGATATCCTTCTCTATCGTGGAGACTTAAAGATATTGTCGATCCACTTAGCAAGAGATTTAGCCTAGACAGCATTGATATGAAGAATATTCTTGCTAAATACCTCGGTGGCGAAATGAAGGTGGTTGAATCATGAGAATCACACGACAAAGACTTAAAGATATTATCACAGAGGAAATTAATCGCTTTGACGAGGGGGAAGAAACTCTTGAGGTGGGTAATGCCCCCTCTAATAGTGCTGAATCGCGAGGAGAAATCGACAGCATTACGGAATCTGCAGGGTTGGAAATTGCCCAACAGTTGGCGGATACCCTTATCGCTTCCGGTGTTGTCGATGGTAATCCTCAAGAAGTGACCACTGCACTTATGGGGCTTACAAAGCTGGGAATTAATTTGTTTGGTGCCACTGTCGCTGGTGGAGCTGCAGCGAAAGCCTTCGAAGCATTCAAAAAGCTTCGCCAAGGTTTCACCTCTGAGCCAGCAGAATCAGAAGAAACAGAGTGGATTTCTGGTCCGGGACTGAAAGATCGAGAACCCGAAGTGTATCAAGAACAAGAAGATGCTGTTGAGAGTCCCTCACGAGCCACTGGTGTTACTGGGAACAGCACACTCGACACACTAATCAATCAAGCTATCCAAGAGGAACTCGCCCTACTGAGAAGCAAAAAGATTAAATAAAAAAATTTGGAGTCCTAGAATTATGAAAATAAAAATTGGAAACACTGGGTGTGAAACAAAAGAAATGTTGCGAAACATGGGTAAAAAAAATTTTCTGAAAGAAAATTGTGGGTGTGATGGAACACCGGCGCCGGAAGACCTTGGTCCCGTCTCTGATATCGCTGGGATGGACCCGCAAGAGGCTTATAACCTCGGATATGATGATGCTGTGCAAGAAATTGCCGGAATGGTTCAAGAAATGGTCCATGGTGGTGTTCCTGCCGAAATGTTTGGACCTGTCAAAATTGCCGTCGCTGATCAGCTGGAAGAGAAATGGAAAGACGGTGGTGAAATCGAACAAACCGGAGAATGGGCGGGCAAGACAGTCGAGCAATTGAGAAAAAGAAAAAAACAATTGATGGATAAAGAAGAGCGAAGCAAAGCGGAACAAGACGAAGTACGCGAAATTAATTTTGCTATCCGTGCAAAGACCGGTTGGAAAAAGGGCGAAGGGGCTACAAAGTAAATTAACCCTTGACATATTGTATCATTAATGCTATACTAGTATAAAGTATGGAGATTGACATGTTGTTTACACGCTGGTTGCTGTTAATTTATATCCTATCTGGATGTTATATTGTTCCTGTTGGTCATAGTGGATATGGTCATTATAACGAGGAGCCAATCATTGAGGGATACGATATCTCGTGTTACTGGAATTCTGGATATCTAGATTATATGTGGTCTTTTCAGGGCTGGGTTAACCACCCGGCCGGACAAAGAGAGGTTTCAAATGTCGTTGTGGATGTTTATCGCGGAAGCCTCATGATTGATACTTTTTATTTATTCTACGAACATGACGGATATTGGAGTGTCCATGTTCCAGAGAGAAGTACAAATTTGTGGTGTGGTGACTGGTATGACATAGAAATTACGGCATATGATTGGGATGGAAACCGCGATTCTAAGACTGTGGAAATGATTTACTGAGGTGGGAAATGGCGAATGAGTCACAATTAGCATTTATAATTTCGCAAGCATTATATGTTGGTAGTGTATATGGTGCACATAACAAGGATAGTAATTTCGATGAACAAGAGTTTAAAAATTATGCAAGAGGGATGATGAGAATTACTTTAAAAGAGCTTAATTTGGCACATGATCACTCAATCGAGAAGGCACTGGATGATTTCATGAGTTCTTTTAACAGTTGGTAACTATTTATATAAAATATTACAGGAGATTTTCTAAATGAAATTCACAAAAGATCACCTTAAAAGGATAATTTCAGAAGAACTTTCTGCCCTATCTGAAATTGATAACAATGAGGTGGCTGTGCAAACAGCTCAATATCTGGCATCAAAAGCAAAATCTGCAAAAGATCAAACAAACCATATAAATAATTCCGACCAAGAGAGCATCCTAGAACATATTCATAATCTTAGCCAAGATATGAATCAGTTGATTTTAGGATTGGAACCTGGAATTAAGGGTGCCTTGACTGATTTAGTGGCCGGTGTGATCGCAGAAGTTAACAGAATTATGCTTCTTCTTCCGGAAGAAGAAGCATAATTAAATAAAAATAGATTTTTAAAAAAAACCTTCATAGTTACTAATGTGAGGGTTTTTCTTTTATCAATTTTTATTATGATGGTTTCTGGCTGTGCTTCAGAGAGACCAACTGGCTACAGTGCCGAGCCATCTATTAATGGATATGTTGTTGAAACATGCGATGAGGAGATATTCGACGGAGAATGGTGGTCTTTTCACACTTCGAACGCGGTGGCAAACACTGTTGTACCTTTCTATAAGGATTTTTGCACACTAATCACCCCAGAAACATTATTTTTTTGGAATCAAGAAGAGGGGTGGGGGTATTACGATTATGGTTATGATTGGTATTGTAAAAACGAAAATACAATGATGATTGTTGATATTGCTACTGGCGACGAAATCGAAGTTTTAATCTACGGACAGATTAACGAAGATTGTCACAAAATAAAAATAACATATAATTCGATCTCGGTACATGGTGAAGTTTGTTCCTGCGAATATAATGGTGAATAACCATGTTTGCAAACTATTTATATCATTGACCGGAGGATATAGTTATGCCAGATTGGAGAAAGCCATTAAAAAACAAAAAGCGCTTTGATGCTCGATACTTTCTTAGTGAAAGAAGGGAAAATCAAGAAGTTGTTGAAAATTCAGTTCAACAGGAGCAACTGAAGAAAGATTTTCATGACTTTTCTTTTGATTCTTGGCTCGTGCAGGAAGAAATTGAAGAGGAAGACCCAAACTGTGATGAACCACTAGCAGAGTTGGTGGTCCCCGGTGTCGGCCCAAAATCAAATTCGCCACAGGACGACAGAGTCTGGGCTGATATTGAAGCAGCAAGGGATGCAAAGAAAAAAAGGGCTGAAAAACGAGCTGCACTAAAAAAAGAAGGTTGAAAAGAAGCACACGGTCGGGACGATCGTTAGGGTAAGAAAATGAAAAAAGCCGTTTTTAAAAAATTAATCAAAGAAGCCCGGTGGAATGCCTTTGCACAATCTCAATGTATTATGGAGCCGGATATATCCGATTCTGTCTGCAATCTACTGGGGAGCAGGGAATCGCAGGCATTAATAGATGTGGGTGCTAAAATTAATGCCATCAAGAAGGACTTCAAGGATTCACAACGAAAATTCTCTCCGGACGAGGTACGATATATAAGCCAGATCATTTCGGTTGCCAAGAGAGAGTTTGGTGCCGACAGCGAAGATATTAAAAATTTCGAATCTGTAATCCAGGATCTGATGAAGATTGAGGATGATACCGAGTCAACCATGGAGAGCTTAAAAGAAGATTTTGCAAAATATAAACTATATTAATGCATGATGATTGGTATTTCTCTTGATATCTTATTATTAATATTAATAATGTTATTTCTTGCAATTTCTGTGTGTTTGTGGTATGATCAGGAATGAGTCAAAATCCTACCCTTATCAAAAAGCTATTATCGATATTAGAGCAGATGGCCAGAACTTCCCAATCCAACAAGGAGGATATGAGATATCACCTCTTGGAGTATAAAAGAACTCTTATATTAGATAAGAGTTTGAAGGAAGAAATGAATACGATAGGCGAGGCTGTCAATATTCTAAAAGATATTCCAGTCACAATATCTGAAAATAATGGTGAAAACAGAAGTAACGAAGTAATTATCTTTGATGAAGAACCGGATAAAAAATAGAATTCCTTTAAAAGATTACTTGACATTTGTAGCAGGAGCTGCTATAATGTTAGCATCACTTGCTGGTATTGTTTGTTTGACTTATTTTGCAAATTGCCAATAATATTCAACGGGGGTGCTTAGGTTTCGACGTAGTAAAATAAACGGATAGTGCAGGTGGTCGACTTCAATGAATGACCTTAAACTTATTGAATTTTTGATAATTGCCAATAACAATAATCATTTCCAATCTATCGCTCTAGCAGCGTAGTTGGCTGGGTCTTCGCTGACCTCGTTACCCAATAGCGAATAAGCAGATGGTTCTGCCGACAGCAAAACACCCGAGTTGTTAATGTTTGTAAAGCAACGGGAATTTAACAAGCAATTTTGATTGTTTAAAAAAATAATCTAAACCTGTGAACGACTTGAACTGGACATTGCTGCGGACGCGGGTTCGATTCCCGCCACCTCCACCATTTTAACAAGAGAGAAAAATAATGAGACCTTTAAAAATAGAACCAAAAGAGATCGACATAATTGTCGCATCTTTAGAGCAATCTCTAATATATTGGTCAGAAAAAATTATAGACGGGAACCTTCCTAAAGAGTTCTCTCAAGAAGTGGCAGATAGTTTGTTTCAAGATATTCTGCTAACATATCACAAATTTTGTGATTTACAGATACAGGCTGATGAAGAACCCGCACTGCAGCAGGAGCCGCTTCCAGAGAATGTCTTAAAATTTCCCGGAGAATAATGTGAAAATATTTGTATACGGTTCCCTTATGCACGGGGAATTTAATCACAGCTTATTGAAAGAAAGTAAATTTCTTGGAAAAGCTAAAACAAAAAAAGAGTTTTATTTTTATGACCTTGGTGGGTTTCCTGGGATTGTCTCCGGAGGAGATACCGAGATCTCTGGCGAAATATACGATGTTGATTCCTTTACTGTTGTTGAATTGGATATATTAGAATCTCATCCTCAATTTTACCGGCGAAGTAGAATAGAATTGTTATGCGGGCAAAAAGTTCAAGCATATATTTTACAAGGTGGGTATGCCAATGGTTCCCCCCTGATCTCCTGTGGTGACTGGAAAAATAGATGAATTATAAATATCTATAAACTATTTATAGATATGAGAAAATATATTACTTCATGGCGAGCTAATATGCTCTCAAATCAAAACCCGCTCCTACAAGAGGGGGTTTTTGATATTGGTCTGCCTCCATTCTTTGCCGAAGAAATAAACAAAAGATTTGAGGAAGTATCACCGAAGGCTAAAACAATCCTTGCGAAACAGTTCAAAGGTGCCAGCACGACACTAATGTTCGACCATAATATGAAGGAGCGTATTGAGGCAAAATTATATATTTTGCGTAGAACCTTTATCGATGGTCTCCGAAATACAATGAATGAGGTAAGTCTAGATTGGTCGAGTGACCACGATTTACTCACGAAATGGTCTCAAATCGTTTTGAATTTTACTAGTATGATTGGCTTTAACGACAAAGGTATGGACTGGTCAGATTCTCCAACTGTTAATAAAATAGAAAAGGCTGTCAAATTTGCAGAAAAATCTCTCACCAAAGGTGCAATATCGAGTTATATCGAACAATCGGATAGTGCAAAAAAGATGAGAGATGGTTTAGTAGAGGAGATTCCAGAATTAAAACTTGATATTTATGATGATATAGCCGGGGCAATGCAGAGGCAGTGGTGGTCAATTAATGACTGGCTTAAAACACATCCGGAATCATGGAAAGATTTAGCATCTTATATAAAAAATTATGAACGAGATCCCGAAGCTTTTTTTTGGCATTTGCGCATGTATACCGATAGATTAGTGAGAGAGGCTGAGAAAGATGACCAGATCCTGCATAATTTTGATGATGGGAATTACTGGTATGATTTGAAAACCAGCTCTTGTGATATTGAGGGAAGGCGAATGGGTCACTGTGGTGGTGATGACAGGGCAGAAACTGTATTTTCCTTAAGGAAGAAGCCCGAAAAGAAAAAAGAATCGTCATCATATGTTACGGTCGCCTATAATGCATCTGAAGATTTAATATATCAGATTAAGGGTAGGCAAAATAAGGCACCTGACAAGGAATACTGGCCACACATTGCTTGGCTTATCGGGCACCTTGGCAATCCCAAGGTTGTAGAAATAGGTGAGCACTCTAACGATGTAGAAAATATTAAAGTTATGATTCAATGGCTTGATGAAAATACGGATGCTGAATATACTGGTTTCGAAAAACAAGAAAGCCCCATTGATGTGCTGCAGCGGGAACTAGAGGAAATTGAAGAAGAATATGATTCTAGCCGTAGTCGCCTCAATTCTTCAATTATATATGATCTTGAGATACCTGACGGAGACGAGGAAATTGAAGCTATTGACTTAGAATTTAAATATACGGGATGGGTTAGGTTTGGGATTCCATTTGATTTTCTCCCTCCGAAGTTCACGGATCGAATTGAACACCTATACTCTGGTTACAGTGAATATACACCGGAAGATCTAAATTTTGATGATATACAGCCTGTTTTAGACGATTTTCAAAATATGACTAATGGTGCTTTTTATAATCAAATGGTTGGGCTACCAAGAATTAGTGCAACCAGTAGTCAAATATATTTTCTAATTTATGTGCAGCCTGATCCGCTGTATGAGGATAAATATACGGAAGGACATCACTCAGGTGAGTTCAGCACTTTTGCAGAGTATATGGAAAAAATTTCATATCATTCTGAAGACGGTGGAAAATATTACAAAAAATTTCTTCTAGCACTTAAGAAAGGTGGATATATTAAACCTCGCGATGTAAAGGAGCCGATGACCGAAAGGAAAATGGGCGATAAAATTCATAAAAATTGGGTGAAAAATATTAAGAACTTCACCTTGGGGGAATAATTATATTATGAAAAATTATATTCAAGCTTGGCGATCATCGATGTTATCAGAATCATCGAACCCACTTTTATTAAACGAGGGTATTTTTGATCTCGGATTGCCCGCAGGAGTTGCAGAATCAATTAATAAGGATTTTGAAGGTGTGCATGAAAAGGGCAAAACTATAATTGGAAATATCGTTAAAAACCAGATGTTTAGGCGGCTACCTCGGCGATATAGTAGCCCTATAATAAACGATGTGAACGACCTTCTCGATCAAATTAAACAGCTTAGTATAGATATAGCTACTGGCGAAAATAGCAAATGGCTCGATCTCCCAGTAGAGACTCGCAACAAGATGATTGAATTTTGGAATAATATGGAAGTTATATTAACCGGAGATAAAGATGGGGTAACCCAACCGGAAAATTATTATTGGGATGTGAAAGTCGGGGATGTTCAAAAAGTTGTTAAAATGGCGAATAGAGCCTTTAACAAGGGGATAATATCGAAGATTAATGGGGGCGCGGTCAATACTGATATGTTTGATACAATGGCTTCTCATATCTATGATGATTATGCTTTAGCCATCGGAGAATTAACTCTTGATGTTCAGACATGGTTGAAATCGCATGCGGCCGAATATAAAAAAATGGGCGATATTATCGAAAAGAGCGACTACCAGCCGTTGAGTGCTATAATTAAGCATGCTAAAAATTGGTTGGCTGATTCTGAAACAGAAGAACAAAAGATGCATACCTTTGATGACACCTCTTATTGGTATGATTTACAAACCGACTCTTGCCCTGTTGAAGCAGAGAGAATGGGTCATTGTGGGGGCGATACAAGAGCCACAACACTACTCTCACTGCGTTACAAAGGAAAAGGTAAGCAGAAATCCTCTTCTTATATTACGGTCGCTTATAACCCCGATACAAACACAATTTATCAAATTAAAGGTAAATTTAATAAGGCACCGGAAGAAAAATATTATAAGCACATTGCTTGGCTTATTGAGGCTCTCGGAAACCCAAAAGTTGTAGAAAAGGGCGAGCACTCTGATGATCTAGAGGGTTTTATAAAAATGGCGGAATGGCTAGAGGAAAACACAGATGCCAAGATTTCTAAGGTTGCTAACTCTTGGGAAGAAATGGAGCGAGAGCTTAATCAGATTGTAGAGGCATACAATGAGGAATATTTTTATTCAAAACTTTTTGCAGAAATGGCTGATCCGAGAGGTCTTGTTGATCCCACTACAGCTACATATTATTTTAGGGGGCTGGTCGGAGTTCCGATTGAATTAGAAGAACTATCTGAAGAAGGCCAACAAAAATTAAAAGATGGTAAATATACCAGAGATGAAATAACAGCAATTTCTCGACTAATGGATGATCCGAGAGCATCTGGAAAGATCACTAGCACAACTGGGGGACCGCCAATCATTAAGGGAGATTCCGCTATCTTCTTCTTTTATGCCGCAGATCGTGTTACCTCTGGAGTGTCAGAGAACGAATGGTCAGATTCAGAAGAGATTGAAGACCTGCGAAGTTTTGCATCTGACCTTATGGATATGGATAGAGAAGCTTCGGTATCAGGAAATAGGTTACAAAGAGACCTTGCGAGGGCACTTATAGCCACCGGCTTCATGGATGGCGGACCTTTCTTGAACCTCTATATGGGAGTAAGAGACGGAGAATTGCAAGAAGACTCTGATTGGATTGTCGAGACAGATGTGGATGGAGATGACAGCCCTAAGCTGGTTTGGTTTCAGACACCTCAAATTTATTTTGATTTAAAAAGATTAGAAAGAGACGGCATCGACGATGAGCTAGAATACTATAGGAAGCCGCAAGTTATTGAAAAAATATTAAATTCCAACACCTTTAAGAAGAATTTTATGGTTGAGATGTCAAAAGCAGCCTTGACTACTGAGTCGCAGGTGCCCAATATACAAAGCTGGGATGTTGTTTTCGAAAATTATAATCCTCCTAAATTTGTGATTGAGGCGGCTTGGATGGTCGATAAAGAAGATAACGATAGTAAGATTGAAGTCTCTGAAAGATGGCTGGCCGCTGAGTTTGGTAAAGGCGATTTTGAAGATATGCTTCATGCTGCCTATTCTGAAACTCTCAGCGAGGCTATTGGAGATGATTGGCTAACCTCTCAAACAAGTATGGATTTCCCCGGCGGGAAAAGACTTGCGGTTAATGAATCTGTTTCTCACAAGAATATCATTAAGAAATGGAAAAGCTTTCAGGGATTTTTAGACTGACCCTTATTGAAAAAAAGCTTGACAATCTGCACCTTTTAGGCTATAATATATTAGACCAAGGAGGATATTGTGACAAATATAGAGTCAAATATGGAGATCGAATATAAATTCTGGGCTGGAGATGTATCTAAGCAAGATTTTCACTCCATACTAGAAAGTGCAATCGGAAAACAATATGAGCCAAAATATGTTTGCTCTTGTGATGATTATTACACAAACGAGAGAGCTGATTCTTTTTTGAGATATAGGAAGGGTGGAACCCGGACTGAATTAACCCTTAAACAAAAAAGGGAAGGCAATGTTGTTAGAAAAGAGATTAATCTTGATATGACGGCGAATGATGATTCATCGGTCGTAGAATTTTTATCTCTTAGTGGTTATAGTAAGGCTTTTTCTGTCTTTAAAGAAGCTTGGATTTGGGATTTCGGTGACTGTGATGTATCGTACTATATTTTATCGGATGGGCGCGCCGTTGTTGAGCTGGAAGCTCTTACCTATTCCACCACGAAGCAAGGTGTTGAGATTATCGATAAGTGGTCCGAAAAGCTCAATTGTTCCCAATTTGAAAGAGAAAGTAGATCCCTATTTGAAATATTTACTGATGAACTTGACAATTTGTGCTCATCTGACGGGTGTTATCGACCAATAGAAGAAAGTTGCGATTAACGAAGCAAAATACTATTTATGTTTACATAATTTAAGAAGGAGAAAAAAATATGTTACAAAAACTTAAAGATTTTAGAGACCTCTGTAAAGAGTATGCAATGTTGCGTGCTCCTGCTGAAGTATACTGGTTCACATGTTTAGTTTGGGTATCTGGTGCACTTTTTGGCCGCTGGTTCTTGTAAAAATGAATGTACCCTTTGATATATATTATGATTACTCTTCTAGCGAGAAAGGGGGTCTAGATAAAGTATATCATAAGGGACAGGATAAAATATGGAACGGGAAAGATGTTCTGGATTCATTGCTTGAAAGATATAATAATTTCGAGTTAGATCCAGAACATTCGTTCGCTCTGCAGAATATTTTAAGTATAATATGGTGGGGAGAGTATGCCGCATGGAGTGTAGCCTCGGATATGTCCGCCAGATTTGATGATTATGGTGCAAAAATGGCTGCGGTGTCGCAAGCACATGATGAGGCTAGGCACTTTTATGTAATCGGAGATTATCTTAAAAAAAGACTCGATTATAAGCCAGAAATTGTATCCAAATCAGCACTAAATATCCTAGAGTCAGTTTCTAAAACGAATAATCTGGCGAAGAAATTACTCGGCATGCAGCTGATGGTCGAACCAATCGCCATAACAATATTCAGATTCTTGAGAAAATCAAATATAGACCCAGCATTGTCGGAATTATTGGTTTATTTCGAAAAAGACGAATCAAGACATATGGCACTGGGTGTCAAGTATTTACCGAAGCTTCTCAAAAATATGTCATCCTTAGAGCTGGCTGGATTTTTGCTATGGCAGATAAGGATGATAAATTATGAAATTAAAGGACTTAAGTTCATAGAAGACGATTTATTAAAATTAAATATAAAGCCGATAGAAGTTTTTGAATTTGCCGAGAAAAAACAAATAGAGTGCCTTAAGTCCCTTTCTAGAGAAATGAATGTTAGTGACAACTTGTGGAAGCCGGTTGTACGCATTATCAGTTTTAGAAAGCATCTAGCATTTTATCCCAAAAAAAATCATAATATATTTAAGAAAGTAATTAACTCCTTTTTTGGAGCTACTAGAAACTAATTATCGCGATGAAGGTGACAGCGGATATAAAAATAGGCATAACTTGTGTCGATGATAAAAAGATTTGGTCAAACGGATTGCATCAAAATGTTTTTCATCTATATAAAATGTTAGTTACTGCTGGCTATAATGTTGATTTAGTAGTAGAGAGCGAATCAATATCTAAAAATAAATTTATGGGCACCGAACTGGTCCATCTTCATGGAGATAATGTCAAGGATTATGATATTATTATAGAGGCTAGTAATACCCTCATGGACAATACAGCACATAAGTTTATAAAAGAAGATAAAGGGGTGTTAGTTACTATCCATTACGGAAATGAATTTCTACTAAATACGGTTGTTAATTCAATTTATTATCCAGAGAATCTGTCTAAAACATTTCGACCTCCCAGACAAGCTATGTGGATTAGTCCACATTTCGAATTTTCTAAAGAATCTCTAGAAGTTTTAAATAAGACGACAGTAAGTATTTGTCCATATATATGGTCACCATTTTTTCTATTATACGGTGGTAATGAGGACGAAATGCTTTTTAATGAAAACTCACAAATTGGAAATATTTCGGTATTAGAGTCAAATTTATATTTTGTAAAAACTTGCCATGTTCCCATGCTCATTATAGAAGAATTATACAGAGAAGACAAAGAAATAATAAAAGATGCTTTCATATTTGGATCTGACATCTTAAAGAAGAGTAATACTTTTGTTTCTTTTGCTAACGATATGGACATTGTGCGAGATGGTATAATGTCTTTTGAAACGAGATACAAGCTTCCGTATATAATAAAAAATAATTATGCTGGCACTATTGTCTCTCATCAGTTTTATAATGCTTTGAATTATTTACAACTTGAAGCTATGTATCTCGGCATCCCTTTCGTCCACAACAGCGATTTTTTCAAGGAGCATGGATATTATTACGAGGGCTACAATGCTAAGCAGGGTGCACGACAGCTAGAACTGGCTCTAAAGACCCATAAGAATAATTTTGAATTTCTCAGAGAGAGGGACAGGACCAAAACTTACGAATTCCATCCAGAAAATTCTAAAAATATTGAAGGTTATTGTTCTCTCATAGAAAATTTAGTTTCTAAATATCTATTAAAGAATTAAGCAACTATTTATAACAAAGGGATTTTTTAATGGCGCAGAAAAACACTTCTACCTTTTCTCATGAAGATATATTAAAAATTATAAAAAAAGAGTCCCATAAGGCTAATGCTGTAAGACTCACAGAGAAAAAGAAAATGCTTAAAAATAATATAAAGAGCATGCAAAAAGATAGAAAAAAGCCAGCATCTGTCTTGGTAGAGTCATACAACATAGAAAATCGTGATTTGATTAATGGGAGGTCAAGTATGTTTAATAAAGTTAAAGAAATAGCGAAAGAGGTTTACGAATTGGGTAAAGAACTAGCGACTTTGAAGTCACCGAAGGAAGTATACATTTTTGTATCTGCAGTCTGGATTTCTGGCTTCTTGCTTGGTGCATTAGCTTTATAGGGGATTAAAAATGAAAAAATGGTCTCAGTATTTGAAAGAAAATTCAAAGAAACTTCTCAATGAATTTAATAAAAAAGACGAAAAAGCTGTCATGGAAGATGGGAATAGGTTTTCTGTCGCTTTTGAAATAGAAATGGAAACAGAAGGTGACGAAGATGATGCGTATGAAGGAATGCAAGAAGCTCGTCGTGAAGCAGCAGAAAACTATTTTGGTTATGATGCAGAAGAGCATTTCCGCGAAGATGTTTATGGGAATCTAACACCAGAGCAGATTGGAATGGAAGAGCCTGATGACGGAAACGAAATGCTTGAGTGGTATTATGATAATACCTCCACAAACCCTTCACAGTTTGAGCTTATCCATGTAGCCTTGGCTTTTCAGGATGATGCTGATGCAGAGGAAGTATTTGACACAGCCATTGATAAAATTTTAAATGATCCCATGCCTTTCTTAAAGATGATTTATGGAAATTCTACAAGAATTTCTGAATTACAAGATCTACTAGGTTGGTCAGACAAGCAGATGACAATGGGATTTGAACTTGAGGGCGGCAAGGCTTTTCCGGAAGCAATCGAGAGGATAGGGGCATCACGCGATGCCATGCTTAAAATAATCGATTATTATCTTATAAATTTAAAGTCTCTAGCAGGAAGGCAGCGTCCGGGAGATATCTTCCCTAAATCCAAAAAACCAGTTGACATGGAAAAATTTGTAGATACATTTTCTTCTCAAAATATGGAATGGTTTGTTGAAAAAGCCCACGAAGCACTGGATAGTGTTGTCGATGGCATCAAAGGTAGGTGGGGTTATAGCGAGATCCAAACAATTGTAGATGAAATATCTACTAGCCATATAAAATATTGGTCTCAAAAGATAATGTCTAGATATCGCAGCGAAGTTGAAGATAAGGCTGATGAGGCTGTTGATGAAAAATATCAAGAGTTTAGAGATGACCCTGTTCAATATATTGAAAATATGGGCTATGAAGAATACGACTGGTTTGATGAAGACCAATGGCGAGATAATAATTATTCTGGTGGTGGAGAGTATGGTTGCGATGTTTATGATCTTGAAAGTGCACTTAGAGACCATTTTCCTGAATTCATGTCAAAGTATGAAAATAGTCTGAAGTTCGAAGAAGACGGATCTCTCACTTGCGGCATTGAATTCTCACAAGACAATCCACCCTATATGGTCGGATTAGATACTGCAATTCAATACCTTGAAGACTTTTTCGAAGAATATAAGGCTCAAGATTATTTTAAAATGACATCAAAGACAGGTCTTCACACAAATATTGGTTATCTAACTGATGAAGGGCAGATGACTGAAGAATATAATCTTTTTAAAGCTCTCATGTTCTTGAATCACACTTTTGCAACAAAGGGTGTTGGATTCCCAAGCAGAGAATACTCTGGGTGGGCCGGAGACTTAAAGAAACCAGCACTTCATAATATTGAAAAGTTTGTTGATCAATTACCTGAAGAGTCTTCTCACGAAGATGTACTGACAAAGAAGAGCTTGATGAGAAAATATCTTTCTCGAAATTTTGAAGAACTTAGCGGGATATTAACAAACCAAGTGGTCCAACAAGCACAAAGAATGGGGGCGAAAGTAATTGGATTCAATGTAAACTACACAAAAAGAAGAAATTATATTGAATTCAGGTATCCAGGAAAAGAGGATGTCAATCTCGAATCAATGACTAGGGCATTAAAGTATTATGCATTCATCGTCAAGGCTGCAGCAGATCCAACATTCAAGCAGAAAGAATACATAAAAGATTTGGTTGGGTTCCTTAACAACCTGAAAAGCGAAAAACCTTCTATTACAAAACTTAAATTTTTCAAACAAGTAAAAAAGGGAGATTTAATTTTATCTCACGGAGGCTATCAAAATAACCTTAAGAAAATCTTGATATATAATATGATTCAAGCAACGGAGCTAGATAGTGGTGGTGATGCCGGTGTAGAGGCGACATGGGATGCCCAAGACAGAGATAGGGTATTAGTAAGGAGAGCTAAAGGTGCTCTCGGCACCTTGATTGAAGCAATTCCAAATACAAATCTAGATACACTTTCAAATAATTCGCTACCTAATTGGTATCAGGGAATAGGGCGCACCGACTCCGGAAAACAAAGATCTGTTATTATTAAGGGGATTAGATTTGATGATGAGGAAAAACTAGGAACAGAGATATATACACAAAGATTAAATCCAAAATCATTTCAAAATGATTTGGATGATAGAAATTATAGCTATGGCACACTCAGGGGTGATGAGGATGTTAAGGTAATTAATGAAATATCTCGCTTGCTGATGGCAGGCGGTAATTCTATTGATTTCATAAAGAAGCTTACAAAACTCTCGAATTCGATATCAATAGATGATATATTAAAAACCTATAGTATCAAATTCAGAGAGACGGAAGGCACCGATGCAAGTGTTGCAGCGGCTGGTGCTGAAGATGGTGCATTAACCGATGAACTTGTTGATCAATTCATGAATACGATATCAGAATCAGAATCAAATGATTTATCTGAAGTAAAAGAATATTTTAGTAAATGGAAATTTTAATGGGGGGTGTAGCTCAACTGGGAGAGCGTCAGATTTGCATTCTGAAGGTCGCAGGTTCGATCCCTGTCACCTCCACCACTTATTTTCTAAGGAATTGATATGAGAATCGACCATATTGCTTACAGAGTTAAAGATAAAGAAAAAACAGCAGAATTTCTTATGGATTTTTTAGGATACAAGAAGCCAGGCGATCTGCAAGAGGGCTTCGATATACGATTTGAGGACGGCACTTGGGCCAAATGTCTTGTATTAGAACCTCCGGAGAAAACATCGACACAGGTTCCATGGAAAATATTTGATGTTGGATCTCTATTTAATTCAATTGAGCATCATTTAGCACCAGAAATATTTGTTTCCAGCGGCTCTCCAGGATCTATAGTCGACGAATGGGTTCGTGGAAAGGGCGGAATCGGTGGAATCCACCATATCGCATACCAAGTGAAGTCTGTGCAAGCAATAATGGACGAATGGAAAGAAAGAGGGTTTGCAGAGTTTGCATCGGAAAAGCCTCTAAAATGTCCTGGATTGAAACAAGTCTTCACAAAACCGCTAGAACTTACTGGGATAATTTATGAATTCATCGAAAGAGAATCGCAGGGATTTTGTGCAGATAATGTAAAAGACTTGATGAATAGTACTAAAAATAATAAATTTTAACAATCACGATCGCAATCACAGTCTTTATCTTTCTCAATGCTATCAATAAGACTATCGATAGCGGCATCAGTGGTCACTTGAATATATAAAAATAAGCTTACGGCCGCGATGATACCAATAGCAATAATTGGAATCTTTATTTTTGAATTTAAAATGGTCATGTAAATATTATAATCCCTTTTTGGTATCTTGTCAAGAAAAAAAATAATTATTTTTGAAATTCTTTTCAATACTTACTTATAGGAAGGGGATTTATAAATGGATTGGAGAAAAAATATAAGAGTTGTAGTTATACTGGTATTATTGAGTTTGCTGATTAGCATGTGTGCTAGCTGTGAAAATGAAGACTTGGAAATTCCGGAATGGGAAGAGTGTTCACAAAATATGGGTGCACATCCATGCAATTTTACCCTAGTCGACCAAAATGGTGATGAATTCATATTATATGACCACCTTGGCAAAATAGTAATATTAGATTTTAGTGCCATGTGGTGTGCTCCGTGCCAACTTGCAGCACTTGAAGTTGAAAGTCTCCAGGAAAAATATAAAGACGATATTATCTATGTTACGATTTTAATTGAAAACTCCAGCAGGAATACTCCATCATCGGGAGATGTTAGAAAATGGGCATCAGCATTCAATATCGAGTCTGCGCCCGTATTATCTGGTAATCGTAATATGTTGAGTCCAAATCCTGACTTCGGCTGGCAGCTTAATGCATGGCCGCAATTTTATATAATCAATAAAGAAATGGCTTTGGAGTTTAGTTTTACGGGGTTTGCTCCTGGGAGAATGGAAGAGGTTGTTTCCTATATGATAAACGGTGACTCTCAAGCCAATTAAACAGCCCGCCGTGCGATTTAAAAAATGGGTACGAAGAGTTTTATTGATTAAGATAAAAAATCTTCTTAAGGGGCTTGAGGGGCAAAAAAGTTTTTATTCTATGGAAGGCAAAATAATAAAATATATTGAACAAGTGACACCATATTCCCCGTGTTTGGAATATCGGGCAATAGTGATTGGTTATCGCAGGGGATACAGTATAAGAAAGTCGTGGAGCAATAAGTCAAAATTCGTTGAGTGTCCCATGGTTAGGCTATACTGGCTCAACGAACCACCCATAAAGCCATACTCTGCTCTGAGCATGATGACTTCCGAGTGGAATGTCGATCCTCAGTACTCTTTTGGTTTTATTCATAATTCTAATAATTATGTTATTGATGATATAGATGAGTTTAAATCAGAGTGGTATTATGCTAGTATTTTCGAGATTGTTAAAGATTTTTAGTGAAAGAAATCCTTTTTATTCCTTGACAATCGCTCAATAATTGTGCTATAATAGGTTATAAGAAAAAATAATTTTGTTATATTGAAGCTATTAGAAGAAGAATTGTTGGAGGTATTTCTCTCCACAAAATTTAGATATTGTCGCGAAACTAAGACTCCTATTCTTTCAAAAAATATCAAAAAGTAATAATAAGATACACTATTTATAATCGCAAAGCTTTTATGAGGGGTAATAAAATGAAAGACCTGACAAGAGAGGAAATTAAAAAAATAGTAAAAGAATCCAATAAGGAGACTTTAAGTGAATATTTCCCAAGCTATGCAGATGAGGAAGTCACAGCTAGGAAAGAGAACTTACAGAGATACCACGGATTTGTTGAGGGATCTAAAAATTTCCTCGATCAAATTATAGAAAAAGCAAAAATGGATTATCAAGAGGGGATAATTTCGGATGCAGATATTGATTATTTAATCAATGACCAGTGCGACAGAGCAATGAAATCAATTGAATTTGTCATAAGCTCCCTCATTGCCCTTAAGGAGCAGGGAATCAAGCCATCAGAGACTGGACCAATCTATCCGACTAGTCGGTACGAGGAATGAATATGTGGCATTCTGGCTCTGGAAAGAATGCGACTTTTGAAGAAATCTTGGCGAAAATAGAGCACCATTCCATAGAGGGAGGTAAAGTTTTCATCGGATGTGATAGTCAGATAGTGAGAAGCATATGTATTTTCTCTACAGTTATTTGCCTCCACGGAGCAGAGGGTCAAAAGGGTGGCTATTATTTTTTTAAAAGAGAAAAATTAAAAAGAAACTCATTCCCAACTATGCTAAACCGACTACTTAAAGAGGTTGAGAAATCTATAGAAATGGGATATAAAATTATGGAAATTAATCCAGATGCAGATATCGAAATTCATATCGACGCGAATTCCAAAAAAGATACAAAAACTGCAAAATTTACTGATATGCTTGTTGGCTATGCCAAGGGTGCTGGATTTAAATGTAAAATTAAACCTGATGCTTGGGCTTCAAATTCAATCGCGGATAAGCATTCAAAATGACACACCGCGAATTGCCAGTAATAGGGGAGGAGCTTTTAGACGACTACTCTGTTGGCGATATTGTTAGATACTGTGCAGATGATTTAATAGAAATGAAGACTGGGATTATTTTGGATATATATAATAGAACTTTATCAGAGCGCCGATTTCCTCATGCCAATATTTATGTAATGGGTGAAAATATAAGAGAAGAAGTTTTACTTGGAAATTTGACCATTCTTTCTAAAGTTTCAAACTAATTATTGTTTGAGGGAAACTGATTAATATGAATTCTGAATATTTTAAGAAAATTTTAAAAGAATCTATAAGCTCCAATGCTGACTCTATTTTTTCGGATGAAGGAGAAATTGTTTCCGAGCGCCAAGTATTGAAAGACAGAGATTTCATTATAAGGGGTCTGGAAAGTTCTGCTAGTGATATTCAAACAATTTGTAAAGAATTGAATGTAAATAACTTATCCGAGGCTATAAAATATTATATTATTGCTAGTTCTTTTGATGACGACGATATATCCTTTGCAAGCGAGCTTTTATCAAGCAGGTTCGAGACTTTGGTAACAAACATTATTGAAAAATCAATCAAGGGGAGTTCGATTACCAAATTGTTTGAAGACTTATTCAAATCTATTGGCAAAGCTGTCGTGTTCAGCGATCCAGCAAATTATATAGACTCTTTAATCAAGGCAGGCGAAAAGCAAAAATTGCTAGGTCTTAAAAAATTAATTACCACTATGGAGTCAAGTTCTGTCGGCTTAGGCTCTCAGTTAGCTGCAGATATCGAGACGATAATAACAAAAGAAAAAGATGAAGGATTGGGGTCGCCATCTGCATGTGTCTCTTTTTCCGGAACCTCTAGAACCTCTGCTCAAAAATCTAACGATATTGGAGTTGCTCAAGCAGCCGAAAAAGATAAGAAGGGTCCAGCTTTAGGTAAGCAAAATCTTAATCAGTTTCGCATTGAATTACAGAAAATAGAAATAATGAGAACATATATTCCAGGTATAATCGAAGCACTTATCCGAGATATACCGGAGTCAAAAAAGCAAGAGATGATGAAACTAATCAGACCTTGGCTCGCTGGTCAAAAACGGCGGCTGGCTGAACTGATCACTCTCGACGACGAGGATTCGGATACGGGGGACACACTTGGCGATCCCAAATCTAATGAAGAAGAGGTTCCCAAATATATGGAAATGCCAGAAGGAGAGAATTTGCTGAATCTTCTTTTGTCAATAAAGATAAAAAATCTTAAGCATGCTAAAATTGTTTATATTTTGATTAGGAGATTCTTAAATCGAAATGGACTTACATTGAAAAAAACTTATATCGATAGACTAGAAAGTGAGATGATTGCGGTCGCCGAGAAAGATGAAAAATCTCTTATGAAGAGTCTCAAAAAGTCTTTAAGAGAAAATATATCAGAAAAAAAATATAACACAAAAATAACAAACGAAACAAATCGTGACATATCTGATTTAACAGAGATGCTTGAAAGCTTTTATCCCTTTGCAAAAGAAAGGCTAAAATACGATAGAGACCCAGAGATGGTCTTCAAATCGGATCCAGAAAATGGAAAAAGAGCCTTGGGGAAAACAGCCCATTATGAGCCTGGAAATATGACAGTTACTGTATACATTGATAATCGCCACCCAAAAGATATTATGAGATCACTCTCTCATGAATTGGTTCATCATACACAAAATTGTGATGGACAGTTTGATAACATATTAGAAATGGGTGAAGGTTATGCTCAGAGCGATGAACATTTAAGAAAAATGGAAGAAGATGCCTATTTGAGAGGAAATATGTGCTTCCGAGATTGGGAAGATGAATATAAGCAAACAAATCGTGCTTTTGGAAATCAACTCAAAGAAAATCGAGAAAGACTTTATTATGAACTTATGAGGAGATTTAAATAATGAGTAAAATTTATTTAGCACCGGCTGTAATTATTGTAGACAACGACGGTTTCGAAACACGAGACCCCGGAACATCTGATAGCGGGGAGATGACATCTCACACTTGTGGGGGCATGTCTGCACCGCATTTTGATAGTGACGAAAATTTATTTGTTATTGTCGTTGGTGATGATTTTTCGGCACCCGGCGATTGGGTTCAACACACCAAAGAGGAAATAAATTCCATCTATCCCGGAACATTTGAGGAGGAACAATAAATGTCACTAAAATGGTCATGGGCTTTTGGCCCAGAAACAACTGCCGAATTAAACACCCTTGGACAATGGAACACTCCAAATACGACTAGATCACAACCATCGGCATTATATGTCAGATCTTATTTGGGATCCCCTGTTACTAGATATTCAATGAATACTCGTGATGGCACAAATAATAATTATATGGTTGGCCTTCCAACAAACGAAACCGCCGCATTGACGAGCGGGTGGCTCAGCGGGTATGTTTATAGCCCAAGTGCAACTACCTTTGATAACTCAAGACTTTTAACTGTCAAGGGGAATATTGCCAATCTCGGTGTTCGATGTGAAGCAGATAGTGGAACTAGACAATTAAAATTATATATAAATAATGTATTTATTGGTCAAACTGTCACTACTCTGAATTCAAGCACTTGGCACCATATCGCCATTCGCTTTAACATGGGTGTAAATCCATGGCAGGGAGAACTGTGGATTGACGGTGTTCAGGAACTCACCGGTGCAGATGCAAGATCTGCAGAAACTGGGTGCTCCGGCCATGTAGGTAGCCTCTACGGTAATGCTACCACATATACTGATAACACCTTTTGGGGAGATATTACCCTTTATGATGATTGGGCAGATCCTTGCCCTGTTGACCAATTCGTAACACGCATATCTGCAGATCTGGATTATTCAGATAATGGAACTACTCTATGGAGTCCGGCTTCTGCTCCCCCCGGAAACGCTCAGAGTTCCCAACTGCAGCCTCCAATTGCAGTGGGGCCAGTAGTATTTCAACCGGCACCCTTGTCCGGGGATTATGTTGTAATTGGTATCCACCCACTAATTGTCAAGCTTGGAATATCACCGACCAATATCTACGGTGTAACATCCCACTCGTATGCTGCCGGGAGCGGCGGAATTAGTGTATTTACAGCTCTCGCTGAACTTGCAGCTCCTACTGCTTTTACTTCTGGTCCAGGTTCGGTTATCGGCACAAATACATATGTTACTGTGACGGCCCCAGTGACTCCTTCTCTGGTTCCATGGACTGGTCTAAATGTTGTATTGTTGAAAACTGAGGTTAGTTAATGGCTCTAGATCTCCGGAATTCATTCGCAACAGTTGTCCATGATGGTGCACCGGCGGGTCAGCTCGATTTGCGAAATTCATTCGCAACTGTTGTCCATGATGGTGCACCGGCGGGGCAGCTCGATTTGCGAAATTCATTCGCAACTGTTGTCCACGATGGGGGTGCACCGGGTCAACTTGATCTCCGGAATTTATTCGCAACAGTGGCACATGACGCAACTTTTGTCTTCAATGTATCTGATATTGTAGGAACAGTTGGAACTCCTGCCACCTTTGATGCAACAACCCAAGGCTTACCGGTGGCTGATTATGCTCATGAGTGGTCTTGGGTATCTGTTCCCGGTGGAAGCTTATATACTAATCAAAGTATACCATTTCCAGATGGAGGTGTTAACACATATTTAGATATGACAAATAATCAAGGGTTATGGCACTTCGAAGGAGATGCCGATGATTCTTCTGGTAATTCCCGGAACGGGACGGTCACGGGAGCAAGCCTTGTTGCAGGAAGAGTGGGTGCACAAGCCTATCAATTTGGGGTGACTGATAATATTAACTTTGGAGCAGCATCCACTTTTATCTCTGCGAACTTTTCTATCAGTCTGTGGCTCAAGGGCGATGTGGCATGGACTCCAGCCCAATACGATTCTATTGTAGGTGCATCTAATGGGTTTACATGGAATCAGGGCTTCGGTGCTTTTTGGCAAAATGCCACGACGATTCGGTTTTTTATCGGAGCCTACAACGGCAACTCTATAGACCTCACAGTCACCCCCGCGAACTGGAACCATATCGTTTTTAGTTGGGACGGGGCGACGATAAAGGGATATCTGAACGGTGTTCTCGTAGACACACAGGCTCATTCTTCCGCTCTCACCGGACTCACCAACGACTTTTTTGCCTCCTTTCTTGGGACTCATGGGGGCGGAGAGCAATCCATTGATGAACTATCCATCTGGGATAGAGGTTTGAGTCAATCTGAAGTATATAATATATATTTTATACAGTCAGGCTCTGCCGCTTCCGCATCATCTGGCCAGTTAAACCTAGATGATGAATTTACATTTAATCCAGATGTGGCTGGAACATATGTTATGAACCTAAAGTTTTATGCATATAATGGTGGGGCAACCGAAAATGGTGATGTTGATGCAGTAATATCATCCGGCGGAGGAAGTGTCATAACAGGCTCTAACCCTACCGTAAAATTGGTTGAGGCGAATTCAACCGGATATGTGTTCAATACATACAGGGTGCAAAATTTATCTATTCAGAGAGCAAGAGAGTCCGAACAAGTACCTTTTAGGCTCGGCACAAAGGGAAAATTGAGCCTAAGAACTGATACCAATCAGGAATTTACTGGTTCAGCTTAATTTTTCTGAACTATTTATAGTATAAAATATTTAAAAAGGAGCCTTTATCATGGGTAAAAGAAGAAAGAATTTTAGAAGAGCACAATTGGCAAAAGCCAGAAAAAATCAAGCAGCACAAGAACCGGCTGCGCCTCCACCAGCAGCCGAGCCAGAGCCTGCAGCCGAGCCAGTATTGGTTGAAGAAGTGGCTAAAGAGGTCTCTGAGGATGTTATCGAAGAGATTTCCATTGAGGTTTTCACCCCAACTCCAGAAATAAGCCCTGCACCAGTTCATGCAAACGAACTAGTAGAGGGAGACTTGGCACCAAATAAGCCAGAAAAGAAAGTGAAAAAAGCCGCCTTGCGCCCCAAGAGATCGAAATATCGAAAAGCGAAAAAGGAATAAGAAAATATGGATTTTAGAAAAATGACAAGAAAATTTATTATCGGAGAGTGGAAAAATTCTGTTTCAATTATGTCTCGTGCTAGTGCTATCAAAGAGGCTCTGCAGAGCTTTAATCCGAGAACTATAAAAGAGAGACAAAGAATAGAGTTGGCATTGGAAAATCTATCCCATCTGAGAAGGGGATATAGAAAATTAGAAGAACAAAATAAAATTATAATGGAGGAAAATACCTCCCTTAATGAAAAGCTTAATTTACTAGAAGAAAATAAGGAAGAATAAAATGGGCGGTCTTGCTGGTCACATGAGTCATCTTTACGAAAATCCTCGGCTCACCTTTACTCAAATTAAAGAAATCCTCAAAAATGCAGCTGAAGGCGAGCTAGAGGGGACCGAAAAGACTGATGGTCAGAATTTATATATTTCTTTTTCTGTATCAAACCAAAAATTTGAATTTATAGAGAAAGAGGAAGAAAGGCAGGCAGCCATCAGAAGTATGATGAGTCCGTATTCTGGCTCCCCTTATACTGAAACTCTATCGTCATTAGATTTTGGAGATGGCAAAGCTGTAAGAAATAAGGGAAATGTGAAAGCTGGCGGAATGACAATCAAGCAGCTCGCAGATAAATTTTCTTTCAACAAAACCTTAAAGAAATCATTCTCGCAAGCTTTGAGGGATTTCGAAAAAGTAATAAAAAGATTTCCTCGGTCAAAACAGGAAGAAATCTTCGGTCCAGATACAAATATTTATTACAATGTTGAAATCATAAATCCAGAAACAGCGAATGTGATTAATTATGATTCTAAATTTATTACAATTCACGGGGGTGGAGCCGAGTTTGATAAGGAAACCGGGGATCCGGTAGAGGTCGAAATCATTGATCCAGAAACTGGAGAATTAGTTACTGGACAAAAAGATGTCTCTAAATATGCTGGAATATTATCATCGGAACTCGGAAAAATACAACAAAATATCGCAGATAATAAATTTAAAGTCCAAATGGATGCCGTATTCAAATTAAAAGCCATTGAAGACAAGGAAGCATTGTATAATGCTTTATCTGGAATTGATTCTGAAATCTCTTCGGAGGGTGTTTCTGATGGTCAAATGATTATAGAATATGTTATGGCTAGAGTATTATCCATGATTCGTGAAAGGGGAATGGATATAGATAAAGAAACCGAAGAATTATTATTGAAAAGGATATTATTGTCCAATAAATCTTATCGAAATGCTTATGGCTATGATTATATGCCGAAAGAACTGGATCCTAGAAAAATAGTAAAAAATGCCTCGCAAAAGGATAAAAATAGCGCCATATATATTATAAAAAATGCTGATAAAATACTTAAGGCGGCTATCGAGCCGATCGAGATGATAATCCACGATTTCTCTGTTGAGATGTTGAAGGGTCTTGAAAGTTTATTTATTTTAGATAATAAAAAAGAGACAGAAAGATTAAGAAAAGAAGTATCGAAAGCTATCAGAGCTATTGAAAAATCAGGAAATAAAGGTGCACTAGAGATCTTGCAGAAACAAATGAGTAAGCTCAGGAATGTGGAAAATATTTCAACTGCAGCTGAAGGTTTTGTTTTTGACCACGATGGTTGGTCATATAAATTTACTGGGAATTTTGCACCTGTTAACCAAATTCTCGGCCTTTTTAGGTTCGGACGAAAGGGTATCAGCCCACTTAAAAATTTAACGGAAGCTAGAGAAGAGGAAGCAAAGAGGAAAGTTGTTCTGTATCCTGGTAGATTTCAGCCCATGGGTAGGCACCATCTGGAAGTTTTCAAGAATTTGCAGAGAGAACACGGTGAAGAAAATGTCTTTATTATAACATCAGATAAGACACATCCAGTGCGCTCCCCTTTGACTTTCGACGAAAAGAAGAAAATTATACTCAAACACGGAATTCCCGAATCCCAGATTATTCAGGCTAAAAGCCCCTATAATGCACCTGAATTGGCAGGGGTATTTAATCCGGATGATGTTATTATTGTTTATGCAGTTGGAAAAAAGGACATGAAAGAGAGTCCTAGATTTTCTAAATTAGGTGCGCTGAAGAAGGACGGAACCCCATATTACCTCAAATCATATGAAAGGAGCATTAATGATTTACAAACATTCGATAATCATGCTTATGTTATGGTAGCACCTCATGTTTCCATGAAACTCCCAGTTAGGGAAGAAATGAGCGGAACAACCATCAGAAAGATAATAGATAACCTAGACCCAGAGGGCTTCAAACTGGTCATGGGGTGGTTTGATAAAGATATCTATGAAATGCTAAAGGGTAAAATTTCAAAAAGCACCACGAGCATCTCAGAAGCAATTTCTTTAAAAAAGAAGGACAATAATGAACTCAATATGTTCATGAAAGAATATCAGAAATTATCATCACAAAACCCCCTTAACCCAAGGGAAAGATACTGGTACATGGGTAAGAGTGACTCCGGCAAGGATTGTGTAGTCATGACCGAACTTAGTCCGTGGGGCACACGAATTCACTTGTCAAGTATTAATACTGTACCTGCTGGAGAATGTGAGGCAAAGGGATATGCATCGGCTGTTATGAGTACGATAGTCAAGCTTGCAGATCAGGCTGGTATAACTTTATCTTTAGATCCTTCCCCATTTGGATCGGAGAGACTGGGAGCACGAGACCTTAAAGCATGGTATCGCAAAGTTGGTTTCAAGCAAAGTGAATCCGGAGACTGGATAAGAGAGCCAGTATTCACATTAAAATTGTCGAAAGATATGAAGTTCATGGGGGAGAATCTGTCAGAAACAGTTTTCTCAATTATTGAAGAAGTTTATTCTGAAAGGCGAAACTCAAAAGATCTTAAAAAAGAAAATGAAGATCTGGAGGAAATAAGAATCATTTCTGATACGGGATATGGAGATACAAATTGGAGACCTACTTCTCCTGGAATTACAGGAAGAGAAGGCGGTAAGAGGGTGTCAATAAAAATGCCACTAGCACAGAAGCATGCCAAAAAGGAAGAAGAGAAAGAAGAGAAAGAAGAGGAAGAAGAAGTATTTGACCCACTTGAGGAGCTATCTGGAGCAGGTGCAGCTGGAGCATATTCTATACCTCTTGGAATGAAGCCTGAATACTTTAAAGATGCTAGACCAAAAGTAAAGGGAATTAAGTTTTATAATAGAAAAAAGAAAGATTAACTAACTAATTATATTATAACTCCGGAGAAACTAAGTTAATGATTGATAGAAATGAAATGGTTGTTGAACAACTTTTAAGAGAAAATATTCGTAAAGCGATTCGAATTATTAAAAGTCGGCACATTAAAAGTGAAGAATATATGCGCACGATCATTAGGAACATCCTGAGTGAAGCCGTGAATAGAAAGTATGAATTTACTTCCCTTAATTTATTAGCTCACTTTATTAAAGAGACTGTCGGGGATCCTGATAATCCAGAAGGTTCTCCAGCATTTAAAGAGTCATATACAGACCTGACATCCAGTAGAGAAGATAGGGAGATGTTTGTTGAAGAAATTTTAAAATTAGCTAATATCGATTTTGAAACAATTGATGAAGACAAAGAGCCACTGTCTCTTGGTCAAGATTTTCTAGAAAAGGGATTTGTGGCAGACGAAGAACTCGAAGACGAAGAACTCGAAGACGAAGATGAAGTTATTAAGGTTTCTATCGACGATCTAGAGCTAGCCGGAGGAGATATAGCACCAGAGGAAGAAGAGGAAGAAGAAGATATTTTTACACTCGGTGAAGGAGAGGCGGAAGAAGATATCCCAGCTTCCGGAATCGAAGCTTATTCTAGAGTTGCCTATAAATCATTCGGCACTAATCTTCGAAGGTATTATAAACAAGTTCCAAAGGATAGCTTTATCAATAAATCCGTCATAATCGACCAACACGAATATTCAAAAGGCGAATTATCAGAAAGAGATCTCTTTAGAATTTATTTCCGTAAAAATCTAGTTTTATGGGCCGACAGATATGAATCTCTTAATTTTGAAGAAAATCCAGTAAATGTTAATATTGATCCAGATCTCGCACAAAATACAGATCTCGATGATGAATCTCAGCAAGAATTCGCCAGCGAAGAAACAGGTGACGCATTGGATCTATAAAAAAAAATATATTTTTTTACTTGACAAGGTTATTTCTAAGTGCTATAGTTATATTAATCACACTAACCACACACACCATTCTAATCACTCTAATTATTAATCATACTAAACACTCTAATTATTAATCATACTAAACACTCTAATTATTAATCATACTAAACACACTAAGTAATCATTGTGACTAATTGGAAAAGAAAAAAAAACTATAATGGTAAAAATAAAAATTATAGTATCATTAATAAGCTTAAAAAAGAGCGAAAAACTAATGAAGAGTTCGAGATAATGATGAACAATCTCACTCTAGAAGAAGTTATCGCATTAAAATTAGAATTATCGACCAGAGGACTTGCTAGTAGATCCTACGGCATTCCTCTGTGGAGTAACTTGTTGTATGTTGTACAGGATGCTGTATTAAAATATGCATTATCTGCAACCAGAACAAAGGCTGAGGCTATGAGATTTCTTGGACTAAAGGAGAGTTCTTTTTTCGTATTGGTGAAAAAATATTCTCTTGATGATTATTTTATTGACAAAGAGGACATTCCAGAGTATACTTATAAGAAGAAGGATTGAGATTAAGTGTTATATTATAACGATATCGGTTCATTGTCTCTAACGAACCCTGGGTCTGAAGGAGGTGAGTTGTATTCACAATCGCTACGCGACGATTTCCCAAATAACAGAGGGGCTAGGAAGCTGGCTATCCAAGCAAACCAGCACTTTTTCTCATTATTATTAAATAAAAAACATTCCAGAGTTAGACATGACTGATCAAGAAATTATTGATTTTGCATATGCGGAATTCGAGCCATTTTTGAATATTTCCGATGAGCTAAATATTAGAACCGTAAGTGATGATGGTGGTAGACATTTAGAATTTAATGTACAAAATCGCGATGCTGGTTCTTTTTTGAGGGCTGAAGTGCCACATACATATAAGGGTTATAGAACAATCATTATATATAGAATAGGGAAAACAGAAGAATAGATGAAAAGGTTGATTGTTTCAGATACACACATTGGATCGAGATTCTGCAGAAAAAAAGAACTTATCAGACTCCTTCGTGATGAAAAATACGATCAACTAATATTAAATGGTGATATAATCGAATTTTTGAAGATACCAACATTCACACCATTGGTTATGGATCTTTTAAAAACGATTGACTTCAATAAGGAAATAATTTATGTAATAGGGAATCACGACATTTCCCTTTCTGGTTTTATAGGTACAGAATTCAACGGTGTTAAATTTGTTGAAGAATATTGTTTTGAGGAAGGCGATAGAAAATTCAAAATAGAACATGGGGATAAATATGAAAACGGAATCATCCACTCTAGAACCTTGATGAAAATAATAACAACACTTCAGAGTGTGTTGGAGTTTATCTTTAATATAAATATGTCTGCATGGTATACAAAATTGAAATTCAATAAGAGAAAAGTAAAAAGGCTGTGGGATATTATGGATGCCAATAATGGTGTAGATGTATTAATAATGGGACATACTCATGTTCCAGAAGTTTTAATATGGATAGACGAAGAAGAGGAAATAAAAACATATGTCAATACGGGAGACTGGATAACCCATGCGACATATGTAGAAATTGATGATGGTGTCGTCCGCCTTCGTAATTTTTTAAAAAAATAGGTTTTTAAAATAATTTATAATAATTACTATTAGGGGCGCGGATGTATTCTGAACTTTTATTGTTGGTGGTTGGCTTTTTTGTGACATCTATGATGTTTTACTTAAATCATCGCTTTGTCGGGCACGGATCATTGGGAAAGTGGCCACTCTTACATCATATTAAGAGATTACACATGATACACCACAGAAACGACTATAATGAGAAAAGAAACGATCATTTATTGCTACCCCCGTGGGCAAAATTATTGTTTCTATTAGTTTTTTTACTCACTTCTTTGGTCTCTGTCCCATTTGCACTGGGCTTTATTTTATATGTCGCCTATTATGGATGGCTACATCACAAGATTCATAATGATGATAATAGTGGCATCTGTTCTAGTCACCACTATATACACCATAGAAAATCTGCGAGACATAATTTTTCTGGTACAATGCCGTTCCTAGATCGATTATTTGGTACTTATTATAAAAAAACAACTTGACAAAAACTCCAAGAGGTAGTATAATAATAATATATTACGGACCCTTAGCTCAGTTGGTCAGAGCACCCGGCTCATACCCGGATTGCCGTTGGTTCAAGTCCAACAGGGTCCACCATCTGCTCCCGTAGCTCAGCTGGATAGAGCAACGGCCTTCTAAGCCGTGGGTCACACGTTCGAATCGTGTCGGGAGTGCCACTTAACAAAAAGGAAAAAGAAGTAATGAAAGATACATATTGGGCAGCATTACCAACCCATGTCGCTGGATCAGAATTTCAAAATGCTAAGCCTGAAGATAATAATCGCATTGAGTCGAAAAGCAACAGAATTTATTTTTATACTGAAGTATCGAGGGGGAAGAACCTGACACTGAATATGAAAATCGAAGAACTAAGTAATGATTTATTAAATAGAAAAAGGACACTGAACCTCGATGATCCTGGAAAAATTTATCTACATATTAATTCTTATGGCGGCTCTGTCTTTGCTGGATTTTCTTCTGTAGATTATATTATGAATTCATCGGTGCCCATTACCTCAATAGTTGAAGGGTGTGCAGCCTCAGCAGCAACAATAATGAGTGTGACAGCAAATCATAGGCAAATTAGCAAGCATGCCTATATGCTTATTCACCAGCTATCTTCCGGAATGTGGGGGAAATATCAAGATCAAAAAGATACTATGGAGAATAATGACCGCCTCATGAAAATGATTATTGATATTTACGAGGAGCACACCAAAATCCCCAAGAAGGAATTGACAAAATTACTTAAGCATGATTTGTGGTGGGACGCGGAAACCTGCTTAAAATATGGATTAGTAGATGAAATTATTTAAGAAACTTTTTAAAAATTATTTATTTTTCGGACTTGGTGTAATTTTTGGATCTACAATTGCAACATTAATCACCTATACTGTATTTTCTGTTGCATACGGGACACCAACAACAGCACAGGTATTACAAATTAAAGAATGCCTTGAGGAGAAGATTAATGAATAAAACACCTTATGATACGGTAATGATATCAGGAGGATTTGATCCAATCCATATTGGACATATTCGCCTCATCCGTAAAGCTGCTGAATATGGAGATGTGATCGTTGCAATGAATTCTGATGAGTGGATCTTTAGACAAAAGGGGTTTAACTCTATTGGATTCAATGAAAGGGAAGAATTCCTGCTAGCCATCAAGGGTGTTAAAGATGTCGTGTCTGTAAACGATGAAGATGATACTGTATGTGCGGCATTAATAGAATATCATCCAACTTATTTTGCCAACGGTGGACCGAGACACAAAGATAATACTCCAGAGAAAATCATTTGTGAAGAACTGGGAATCGAAATGTTATGGCATGTTGGTGGGAATTCTGTCCATAAAAATAAAAAATGTTAAAAAAAATATTAATGAAAACTTGTAAAAAAACTGTACATATAACAGGATGGAATATTGTAACACTAGTTATTATAATATATTTTTTCCATTATGGGGTTATTGCAAGTAAAAGAACATAGTTACATATATGAGTTGGTTTTTATATATAATAACAGAAGATTTTACGGACTCGGATGGTGTTACCTCTAAATCTGGCGATGCCGGAGTTGGTATGTGTTCAATGTCATCCGGGATAATGGAGGCACCTTATGGGATTATGTATGTTGTACCAGAATTATATATACGGGAATATTTGAGAGAAAAAAATCATCCCAGTAATAAGCATCCCTCAGCCTCGATGATCAGAAAAGCAATCGAGGAATATTATAATAGAGAGAATATAATAGAAATATCAAATGATGACAAAGACTTTTTCTTAGATTAAAAGAGGTATTAGTGAAAATAAAATCAAACACAGTTTGTTTCATATCCGAACGTGGCCACAACGGCTTCATTTATCCGAAATTTGATGATTATGGCAAGACTGCAATAATAGAAGACCTTGAAAATATACAGACAGAATCGTGGCTTTGTGGACACAATCATTTGAGGGCAGTTATAGTAGAGGCTTCTAAAATCAAAGATATGTGCGGCGGAGTTAATAAAAAGACTGTTGTCTGGGTCGATATTGAAGATATCGACGAATAATAGAAAAAACACCCTCACTTTTATATGTTCTGATACTAGTTAGAGTATATGGCGAATAGAATCTATATATTAGATACGAGTGTATGTTTAACTGATTCTTCATGTATCTATCATTACGGTGAGAGTGACATAATAATTCCAATGAAAGTGTTGGAAGAAATAGATAATCACAAAAAAAGGCAGGATTCCGTAGGGAATAACGCTAGAAATATAATTAGAGAATTTGATTCGTTGAGGGAACTCGGAAGTCTGCAAGCAGGTGTTTCCCTCGGTGATAGTAGTGGGACACTAAAAGTCGTCCGAATAAATATGGATGATCTACCACCAGACTTCAATTCGACAGACCCAGATCATGTAATTATGACGGTCGCCATCGGCGCGAAAAGAAGAAACCCAGACAAGCAAACGGTGCTTGTATCTAGGGATATTAATATGAGAGTTATGACTGATTCTCTAGGTCTCAAATCAGAGGGATATACGGAAGATAAAATAATAAAAATTCAGTCAGATTTATATACCGGGTTTAAGGTTGTAGAGGTGTCTGACGATGAGGTTGATGCGGTATATAGCAATGGCTTTCTTCAAGCCTGCGAAGAAGAACTTGAAGAAAATGATTTTCGAAACAATGAATCTGTTATGTTGAAATCCGAGTATAACTCAAAAAAATCTGTTTTATGCCGCTATAGAAATGGCTCTTATACTAGAATATCTGATTATGGAAAAAAAGGTATCTGGGGTGTCAAGCCAAGAAACAAGGAACAATCATTTGCAGCAGACTTGTTGATGGACCCGGATATATCATTGGTTACATTAGTTGGTAAGGCTGGCTGCGGCAAAACTTTATTAGCCATCGCCGCAGGAATATCCCAAACAATTCAAGATCCATTCTCACAGGCTGGCTCTATTTATAATAAAATAGTTATATCACGCCCAGTCCAGCCCATGGGGAAAGATATTGGTTTTCTTCCCGGAACAATGGAGGAGAAAATGCATCCGTGGTTGATGCCACTGCAGGATAATCTTCAATTTATACTTGGGAATGATAAAGCAACATTGGAACAATACATGGAAAAGGGAATCATAGAGATCGAGGCTCTGACCTACATCCGTGGTAGATCTATATCCAATGCATTTATAATTATTGATGAGGCACAAAATCTTTCTCTCCACGAGGTTAAAACAATCTTGACAAGAATCGGGGAGAATACTAAGGTTGTTTTAACTGGAGACATCGAACAAATTGACAATGTTTATGTAGACGAAACATCAAACGGACTGGTTCATGCGGTAGAAAATTTCAAAGAGTACGATTTAGCTGGTCATATAACTCTGCAGAAAGGCGAAAGATCAGCACTCGCCACCTTAGCATCGAAAATAATGTAGTTTTTTCCTTGACAATCGAGGAATAATATGTTATATTATATTAGATGGAGAAACTATGTCTGAAAAAGATGATTCGTATTTACAAAAAATTGTTACAATTGACGGCGAGCTAAAGTGCAAAATCGTTGATTATGTCGGGGAAAAATTAAACCCAGAAAAAGGTGAAGTTACACTAGAGATGGTAGTGGTTGTTATGGCAGAGGAGTTCCCAGAATTGTTGCTGTCAATTGCAGAAGAGAACTTCTTAAAGGGGTATGAGAAGGGATTAAATGATTTAGATATATTAAATTTGGATAACTAATTATGTATAATGATGATTATCTTAGACACTCCTTACAGAGGGCAAAAGATCAGCAAAAAGAATATCTAATGAATGAGAATATCCAAGTTTATGTAAAAGACAAAATATCAAATGGTATTGAAATCGGAAATATTCTAGATATAGTTAACGCCCATTTGCCAAATCATTTACTCAGGGAAGTGGATTCGATTTATGTGGGAATGTTTGAAGATTTTGCAAAAAAAGAAATAAATGCAACATTTAAGGATGGTGCAATTTATGTATCGAATGAACAAGAGGACGAACAAGATCTAATAGATGACATTATTCACGAGATAGCACACTCACTAGAATCTCCATTCGGATATTTGATATACGGTGACGATAAAATGAAGCAAGAGTTTTTGTCAAAAAGGGAGAGATTATTTCAAATTTTGAAAGCAGAAGGTCTACACCCAGATAAGACTTTATTTTTAGAGCCAGAATATGATATTAAAATGGATAATTATTTATATAAACAAGTTGGATACGATAGATTAAATATGATAGTATCATCTTATGGGCTTTACACATCAGCTTACTGTGCGACAGCATTAAGGGAATATTTTGCAAACGGATTTGAATATTATTTTCTAGAGAATGCCGAATATCTTTCTGAAATATGTCCAGCTTTATATAAGAAAATAGAGGAATTACACTATTATGAAGATTGAAATTATAAAAGATAAAATCTATGTAGAACATAAGGTTCAACCATATAAATTTAAAAACCAGAAAAAAAGAATTGCTATTTCTGGCAAACACATAAGAGAGAGACTTATAAAAGAAAAAGGTTTAAATCCAGGCATGTGTTTAGAAAATATGAAAATCGATAATTATGGTGGACCGGAGAAAGGAACTTGGGTATTTGAAAATTTAAGTTATGTCCTGCCAAGGCCACCACCGAAGAAGTCTCCTAGAAAGAGAAAAACAACAAAAAAGCTTGACAATTCTGAAAAAGATGTTATAATAGATAAAGAAGAAAAAATTAACATTGCGCCAAATATCGAGGAATAATTGTCTCACATATCATTTTCTGAATTAAAAAATTGGAATTTTTGCCCATTTTATCATAAATTGACTTATATTGATAAGATTAAAGGATTTGTGGGCAACGAATATACCGCTTTTGGAACCGCTATTCATACTGTTTGTGAAAAAAAATTATTAAAAGAAGATTTAAATTATGAAGAATGTTTCATAGAAAATTTTCAATTGAATCTGGAAGCACTGGACAGCAGTGTGGATATCGATGAGAAATTAATAGAAGATATGGCAACACAGGGGATAACACTTTTGCCTCTCATAGAGCCAGCACTAAATAATTATTTCTCTGAAGGTTACGAGGTGATTGCAACCGAAGAGTCGCTAATGGTGCCAATAGAAGAAGGCACCCGCAACTTTAAGGGCTTTATCGATGTTGTCTTGAAGACACCAGACGGAAAATATCATATTATTGATTGGAAATCATGCTCGTGGGGCTGGGATGCCCGACACAGAGCAGAGCCAATGACGACATACCAATTGACATTATATAAAATCTTCTTCGCGAAGAAGCATAATATTGATTTAAAGGATATTGAAACACACTTTGCATTGTTAAAGAGAACTGCCAAGAAGAATCAGGTAGAATTTTTTCGAGTAACGAGTGGAAACAGAAAGCAAGAAAATGCAATGACATTATTAAAGAAGGCTTTATTCAACATAGAGAAAAAGAATTATATCAAAGATAAGCGTTCGTGTGCAAAATGTGAGTTTTGTAGAACACCAGAATGCCCATAGAGGTTTAAATGACAGAAAAGAAAAAGATTTTTATTATTTCAGATCACCCGCTGGCTCCATCCGGTGTAGGTACTCAGACAAAATATATTATCGAAACTCTCCTGGCAACAGGTCGGTACAAAGTAGTATGTCTTGGCGGCGCGGTAAAACATGAGAATTACGCACCACAAAAGATCGATCCACACGGAGAAGACTGGATCGTCTATCCAGTAAAGGGGTATGGCACTCCGGAGATGGTCCGTTCAGCACTTTTTAATGAGAAACCGGATATATTGTGGTTTATGACGGACCCAAGATTTTATGGCTGGTTATGGTCAATTGAGAATGAAATTAGACAGCACATTCCAATGGTTTATTATCATGTATGGGATAATTATCCATATCCAGAATATAATAAAAAATTCTATGAGTCCACAGATGTGATCGCAGCAATTTCTAAAGTCACTCACGATATTGTTAATAATGTGGCTCCAAATGTGGAGAATCACTATGTTCCGCATGCTGTAGATTCTACTATTTTTAGACCCATGTCTGATGAAGATATAAAGACAATCAAGGGTCAACAATTTGGGGAAGATGAAAGGGTGACTTTCTTCTGGAACAATAGAAATGCTAGAAGAAAAATGAGCGGCTCTCTGATCTTTTGGTTCAATGAATTTGCAGAAGAGGTCGGTCCAGACAATGTAAGATTGATTATGCACACCGACCCAAAAGATCCCAACGGGCAGGATTTGGAAAAGATTATCTCAAATTTGGGCATAGACGATGGAAGAATCTTAATATCAAAAAACAAAGTATCTCCAGAAATCCTATCATCAATGTATAATATGTCAGACTGCACAGTTAATATTTCCGATGCCGAAGGATTTGGTCTGGCAACACTAGAATCGTTATCTTGTCAAACACCGATTATTGTCAATATGACAGGTGGGTTGCAGGAACAAGTCACGAATGGTAAAGACTGGTTTGGTATAGGCATTCAGGCTGCCTCAAGTGCGATCATAGGCTCTCAACAGGTTCCATACATCTACGAGGATAGGGTTTCTAAGGAAGACTTTATACAGGCTCTGAGAGACATTTTTAACATGAAACCAGAAGAAAGGAAACTGCTCGGAATGAAGGGTCGACAACATGTTGTTGAAAATTATAACTTTGAGACATTTAAGAAAAGGTGGGTTACTTTGGTTGATTCCGTAATCGAGAATCATGGATCTTGGGAAACTAGAAAAGGATATCAAGCTTGGGAAATCAGGGAGGTAACATGAAACAAAAGATTATTGTCAGGGGTCCAGTTTTATCACAAAGTGGGTACGGAGAACAAGCAAGATTTGCCATCAGAGCACTTCGCTCAAGAGAGGATATCTTTGATATCCATATTGCTCCAGTAAATTGGGGTCAAACTGGGTGGGTGAGTTTAGAGAATGAAGAGCGTGGCTGGATTGATAAAACCATTGCAAAGACACATGTTTATAATCAAGCTGGCGGCCAATATGATATTTCTCTTCAAATAACGATTCCAAACGAGTGGGAGCAGCTTGCACCAGTTAATGTAGGGTATACAGCAGGAATTGAGACAACAAAAGTATCTCCACAGTGGATCCAGAAAGCAAATCAGATGGACAAAATTATTGTCGTGTCCAACCACTCAAAGCAGGTTTTTGAGAATACTGTATATACTGGGAACAATCAACAAACAGGACAGGTCGTAACTTTGTCTTGCGATACCCCTATCGAGGTTGTCAATTACCCTGTCAGACATTTCACAAAAGAAAAAATTAATTTAAATTTGGAATATGACTTTAATTACCTCGCAATTTCTCAATGGGGTCCAAGAAAGAACTTTGATAATCTAATTAATTGGTTTGTGGAGGAAAACTTCGATCAAGAAGTCGGACTAGTTCTGAAGACATCCATTAAGAATAATAGCATCATTGATAGAGAATATACAGAGCAAAAGCTAAAAAATATTCTCAGCAAGCATGGTGAAATGAAATGCAAGGTGTATCTCCTTCACGGTGATTTAACAGAAGAGCAGATGACTGGGCTATATCAAAATTCAAAAATTAAGTGTTTAATCTCGACAGCACACGGAGAAGGGTACGGACTCCCCCTCTTTGAGGCATCCTATAATGGCCTTCCAGTTATTGTCACCGGATGGTCTGGACAGCTTGACTTCTTACTTATTCCTCAAAAGAAGGGTAAGCTAAAACCAATGTATGCATCGGTAGAATATGATTTGCAGAATGTTCAAAAAGAAGCTGTTTGGGAAGGTGTTATTCAGGCAGACTCACAATGGGCTTTTCCGAGAGAAGCCTCCTTCAAGCGAAGGATCCGCGAAGTTCGCAGTGAATATTCTCGGTTTAAGAGAAATGCCAAGAAGCTTCAAAAATACCTTGTTGAAAACTTTACTGAAGAAGCGATGTACGGCCAGTTTTGTGAAAATATAATAGATAAAACTCGCGCTGAATTTTTGGAAGAAATTGATGAGATGTTTAGTGAGTTGGATGTATAATTTTATTTTTGTCTCTGATTTTTTCGCTGATGAGTATTCCGGAGGCTCGGAGTTAACTTCGGAGGCAATCATTGGCAACAAATCAGATATTCATAAAATGAAATCTAAAAATTTAACACAAGATTTTATTGAAAACAACAAAGAAAAAATATGGATTTTTGGAAATTTTTCATTAATACCCGCCAAAGTCTTGCTGCTTCTTTGTAAGTCGGATTTGACATATCATATTATTGAATATGATTTTAAATTTTGTAAATTTAGATCCCCAGAAAAACATTCAGAAATTGAAGGATCGTGCAATTGTATAAAAGAGAGTAATGGAAAGTTAGTATCAATTTTTTTCAACAATGCAGAAAAACTATGGTTTATGTCAAAGAGGCAATCTCTAATTTACAAAGAGAAAATGCCATTCCTAAAAGATGATAAGATTAAAGTTTTAAGTTCTATTTTTGATAAAAAACATTTGCAAGAAATGCTTAGATTAAATAAAGATGTCAAAAAAACAAATGATAATTTTTTAATTTTAAACTCTAGTTCTTGGATTAAGGGAACCAACGACTGTATTTCATACGCAAAAGAAAACAACCTACAATATGAGATTGTTTCAGGGCTGCCTTATGAAAAAATATTGAGAAAAATGAGGGAATCAAAGGGTCTAATCTTCTTGCCAAAAGCTCCGGATACCTGCCCAAGGATTGTCATAGAGGCAAAAATTTTAGGATGCGAGCTTCATTTAAACGAAAACGTTCTTCATAAAGATGAAGAATGGTTTAGAGACGAAAAAATTATGAAATATTTAAAAAATAGAAGAGAATATTTTTGGTCCGGGCTCGAATCATGACAAATAAAAATTTTAAAATTATCGTTCCTTTTTATAACGTGGAGCAGTGGATAAATAAGTGTGTGAGATCTATACAACTACAAACTTATCAAGATTTTAAATGTTTTTTAATCGATGATATTTCGACAGATTCATCAGTAAGTATAATAGAAAAATTAATTGCTAATGACGATAGGTTCACTTTAATAAAAAACACAGAAAAGAAATATGCTTTAAGAAATATTTTTGAGGCGATTGAGCAGTCTGGCAACAATTCAGAAGACATTATTGTCACTCTAGACGGAGATGATTGGCTTGCAACAAAAACAGTTCTTTCTACTTTGGATAACATCTACAGAGAAAGTGACTGTTGGATGACTTATGGATCCTATATTGAGTATCCAAGTAAGAAAATCGGACAATTTTGCAGAGAGATAGATAAAAATATTATAAATAACAATTCTCATAGGGAGAATAGATGGGTATCCTCACATCTTAGGACGTTTAAAAGAAGTCTATGGGAAAGAATTAAAATTGAAGATCTTAAACAAAAAGACGGCAAATTTTATAGAATGACATGGGATCAAGCTTTTATGTTTCCCATGCTGGAGATGTCGCGACATCGAGCAAGACATATTGAAAAGCCGCTATATGTTTACAATAGGGAAAACCCAATCAATGATGATAAAGTAAATCACAGACTACAAATCGAAACAGAAAAAGAAATAAGAAGAAAAGAAAAATATGATAAAATAAATACATTAAATTGTAATTTAAAGGGCGGCCTCGGTAATATGTTGTTTCAAATCGCTGCTACAATTAGCATAGCAAAAGATAATAATATGGAGCCATCCTTTTATAATTTGGATAATCATTTAAGATTTTTAAATAAAGATGTGAATCAATTTCATGAAGCTTTTGGCGATTTTAATCAAAGCAGTCTTACCGGAAGAGAAAAGTTAATAAATTTTCCATTTCATTATGAAAATATATCAATCCCAAAAGAAGACCTTCTCATGGAGGGTTTTTTTCAAGATCAAAAATATTTTATAAATAACGAGAAAGAAATAAGAGAAGTTTTTAAGATTCCAAAAGAAATACAACAATATTTGACAAAAAAATATTCATTTTTTTTGAATAAGGTAACCACATCTTTACATGTAAGAAGGGGAGATTATATGAAAAAACCAGATTTTCATCCTTTTTTGGGAAAACAATTTTATGATGATGCGATGAAAGAATTGCCAGATACTGAAGTTTTCGTAGTTTTTAGTGATGATATTTCTTGGTGTAAAGATAATTTTGTGGGAGAAAAATTTGTTTTTATTTCTGGTGAAGAAGATTATATTGATCTGTATTTAATGTCGCTTTGTGAAAACAATATTATTGCTAATAGTAGTTTTAGTTGGTGGGGCGCCTGGTTGAACAATAACGAGAATAAAACAGTTATTTGTCCAAAAATTTTCGTTGGCAATAAATTGAGCCATCTTGACGTGAGCGGAGTCTATCCAGAAGATTGGAAAAGGAGATAAGATGAAAAATTATTTTATAAAAGATGGTTATGTTTCTAGAAAAGAATATTGCCATTATGACGATACTGGTGAGAAAGATGGCTATCAAGATCAGGTTTATCAAATATCTCATAGAATCATGGAGAAACAAAATTTAAATAAAATTTTAGATATCGGATGCGGATCAGGATATAAATTAATCAAATATTTTAGTAATTATGATTTTACCGGCCTTGAGATAGAACCCACCCTCTCTTGGTTGTTGAAGAAATACCCAGAAAATAAATGGGAATTGAGCGATTTTGATAATCCTCCAGAAAGCACAGATGTAATTATTTGTTCGGATGTGATAGAGCATTTAGTCGACCCGGATATGTTAGTTGATTTTATTAAAAAAATAGACTTTAAATATGCTGTAATATCAACTCCCGAAAGAGAAGCAATTCAAAGATACCAAAAGGGTCATACATGGGATGGACCACCACAAAACCCAGCACATATTAGAGAATGGGCTTATGAGGAATTTGCAAATTATATGGAAGATAATTTTGAGATCATGAAGCATCTCATAACACAAAATGATGCTGAGTCGAGACCACTTTGTCAAGTGGTGGTCGTGAGAAAAAAATGATAAAAATATTTTCAAGAATAAGTCCAGAAAAGCTTTTGCATATAGTTTGCAGCCATTCGATGAGAAATCAAAAAAATCAAAGAGTAGATATAGTTCCAGAAGATAATTTTATTCAGTGTGCTTTTTTGAATATGGAAAAAGGAAAGACATTCCCACCCCACAAACATATTAAAAAAGAAAGATTATATAAAGAAAAAATAGCTCAAGAATCTTGGGTCATTTTAAAGGGATCTGTAAAATTTATTTTTTATGACCTGGATGATTCTCCTCTTGGAACTCTTATATTGAAGCAAGGGGATGCAAGCTTTACACTAGAAGGTGGTCATACATATGAAATACTCGAAGATGATACGTTAGTGTATGAATATAAGACAGGCCCATATGAAGGGCAAGAGAACGATAAGGTTTTTTTGGAGAAGAAATGAAAATAGGAAAAAATGTTATTATTGATACTGATACGGTTTTTAAAAATAAAGATCACGTAAAAATAGGCAATAATTGTGCTATAGATAAGGGATTTTATAGTACTACGCAAGTTCAAATTGGGGATTATGTTCACATTTCTCCGTATGTTACGTGTATCGGAGGTAGTAAGGCGTTATTTTGTGCAAAGGGATTTAATAACATTATGGCAGGTGCTCGTATTATTTGTTGTTCTGATCGATTCGACGACAGTGGCTTATTTGGCGCTATGATTCCAGATGAATTCAAGGGTCGACAAATCAATAGACCTGTTATAATGGAAAAATTTTCAAACATTGGTACAAATTGTGTAGTATTGCCTGGTTCAATATTGAGAGAAGGTGTGTTACTCGCCGCTGGAAGTTTGCTAATGGGAGACACAGAACCATGGGGTGTTTATAAGGGCAACCCGGCAAAATTAGTTAAAAAAATAGATCCTTCAAAAATACTAAAAAACACTGCCAGGCTGGAAGGTCAATGTGGCTAATATAGTAGTGAATATTCGCGCCGGGGGGATTTTTTCGAAATACATGACGGCCTTGCAAAATATATTAATTATCGATAAAAATTGTGATGAAGTATATCTTAGGATAGTTGATCCAAGGTACCTTATCCACCCAAATCGCAATCCCTTTGATTATGTCCTTGAGCAGACACTGGACGATAATTATGAAAGCTTTGAAGCTAGTCTTAGTTATCCAAGATACGGCAACCATAATCCTATTGAGTTAAGCAAGAATTTCAGCAACCTGAGAGAGATAGTTGAGAAAATTAAAATAAAAGATAGTATTTTAAATAAAGTAGATGTACTGTGCGAGGAGCTTGACATAAATAATAAAACATTGGGCGTTCATGTTAGGCTAACCGATATGAACATATACCACTCTGCCGAATACGGCAAAAGCAATATCCAAGAATATATTTCAGAAATAAAAAAAATAGAGCATCAATATAAGCGTATTTTCGTGGCTTCGGACAATTTTGAATCAATAGAAAAATTGAAAAATGAATTTGGTAATAAAATAGTTTTTGTCAAAGGTATGATTCGCGGCGAAACGGAGGATCAAGATACTCTACCACTCCAATTGGAGCACTGCAAAAATGAGAAAATGTGGATAGATATTTTTGTAGAGATGTTGCTTTTGTCTAAGTGTGGGTCTTTATTAATCCGTACCAGCAATGTTAGTAATATAGCAATTCTTTATGCGGATAATGATGTGGGAATTAAGAGAATATGAGTTTTGATATAATTGAAGAATTTGAAAAATCGATTGCAGAATTCTATGGTGCCCCATTCGCTATTGCTGTTGATTGTTGTACTCATGCTATCGAGCTTTGTCTAAGAAAGCAAGATATTGATCACTACACGGTACCCAAAAGAACTTATATATCTATACCTTTTCTTGCTAAAAAGCTCGGGATTTCTTTTGAGTGGAGAGATGAAGATTGGGAAGATTATTACTATCTTGGCGGAACAAACATTATAGATGCTGCTGTTCTTTGGAAGAAGGATTCGTATATTCCAAATACTTTTATGTGTATAAGTTTCCAATACAGAAAACATTTATCTCTAGGAAGAGGTGGAATAATCTTGACAGACAATGAAAAAGATGCTATAATATTAAAAAGAATGTCATATGATGGTAGATTGCCTGAAATTCCTTGGAGAGAACAAGATATTGACACCATGGGATACCACTATTATATGACACCAGAGACAGCCAAATTGGGATTAGAAAAATTACCCGAAGCAATCAAAACCAAACCAAAGAAATGGACAGTTACAGACTGGCCGGATTTGACAAAAATGAAAGTATTCGATTATAAAAAACACCAAGGATTTATTAATCCTTGTTTACAAACGAGAGGTAAAATATGAAAAAAGCACTAATAACAGGTGTTAGCGGACAAGATGGGAGCTATTTATCCGAATATCTACTAAATTTGGGATATGAAGTACATGGCATAGTTAGAAGGCACTCTGTTGCGGAAAACCAAAATCACAGATTAATCAAAAATGGAGTAAATAATAAAGTAAAAACTTATTATGGTGATCTTTTAGACTACCCATCTTTAGTTAGAGTTATTTCTGAGGTAAAGCCTGATGAAATCTATAATCTTGGAGCCATGAGTCATGTAAGAATTAGTTTTGATATGCCATCATTTACAATTCAGACTAATGCTCTTGGTGTTTTAAATATGTTGGAGGTCTATAGGACAACTTGTCCAGATGCCAAGTTTTATCAAGCTAGTTCATCAGAAATGTTTGGGAATTCTGTGGATGAAGATGGCTGTCAAAGATGGACCACCCCTATGAATCCAGTGAGTCCTTACGGTTGTGCAAAAGTAATGGGATATAACTTAGTTAGGCATTATCGTCATGCGTATGGTCTACATGCCTGTAATGGTATTTTATTTAATCACGAATCCCCACGAAGAGGGTCTAATTTTGTAACAAATAAGGTAGTTAAAGGCGCAGTATCAATTAAGAAAGGTTTGCAAGAAAAATTAGAATTAGGAAATATGGATTCTTATCGCGATTGGGGTCACTCTAAAGACTATGTTAGAGCGATGCATATGATTATCAATCACACAACTCCGGAAGAATTCATTGTCTCTACTGGAAAAACACATTCAGTTCGAGATCTGTGTGAAGTGGTATTTTCAAAGCTGGGGCTAGATTACAGAGATTATGTCGTTCAGAATCCTAAATTTATGAGACCAGAAGAGTTAAAATATTTAAAAGGAGACTCTGAAAGAACAAGGGAGATTTTAGGATGGAAACCCGAATATACTTTCGAATCAATGCTGGAAGAGATGATTGAGAGGTGGGAACGGGAATTATGATATCTTATATTTCTAGGGATCATAAAATTCAATTTTCGCACATTCCAAAGTCAGGGTGTCAATCTATTAGAAAATTTATTATAAAAATCAATGATGAAGATCCTAATATGAATATTTGGGGAGGTCAATTTGTTTCAAGATATGTTATTAGTACAACAAGAACGGTGGATGGGTTCGATCACTATAGTATTGTGAGAAATCCATTTTCTAGAATAGTGAGTTGTTACTATAATAAAATTATTGGAATTCATTGGCACAGTTTTAAGCCCTTCTTTGGGTATTGTTCAGAAAAAAGGCCAACTTTTGAAGAGTTTGTAAAACATCTTGAAAATAGTTTACTTAATAAGAATGAGCATTGGAATACTCAAACATCATTAATTGGTCAGAACAATACAAAAATTTTTAAAATAGAAGAAAAAGGCTCTCTAAATTCAGAAATGATTGAAAAAACAAGTCATAATTTTTTTCATTTTCACCCAATAGACCACGTGGAGACGAGAAAAGATTTGGGTATTTTTGTTGGTAAAATGTCATCGGCCAAATTAAACGAATATTATAGTAAAAAAACTCAGCCAATTGTTGAAAATTTTTATAATGAAGAAATAGTCAACATTGTTAAGAAATTATACAAATGTGATTTTGATAATTTTGGTTATCCATCTGCTATCCGGTACCGCAATGAATAATGTTTTAGTTACAGGGCACAATGGGTATATTGGCTCTCGCTTATATCAAGAATTAAAATCATCTGGATACAATGTATTTGGTATAGATTTAAAAGAAGGTAATGATATTCTTCATTGTCTGCCAAATGAAAATTTCGATTGTGTGTTTCACTTAGCAGCACTGCCAAGGGTCGAATATTCTGTTGAAAATCCTTTTTATACAATGAAACAGAATGTTCTTGTTACTTCAAAGCTCCTTGAGTGGTCCAAAGACCATGGTGTCAAGACCTTTATTTTTTCCTCCTCTTCGGCGATTTATGGCGACGGCAGCGGCCCAAAATCCCCATATGGGCTGCACAAGCTCATTTCAGAAATGGAGTGCAAATTGTACCAAGACTTATTCGACATCAAGTGTGTTTGTTTGAGATATTTCAACGTATATTCAGAAGATCAGGAATATGGGGGATCATACTCTACGGTAGTTTCTGCATGGATGCAAATGATAAAAGAGGGAAAAACACTTAGAATAGATGGTGATGGAGAACAAAGCAGAGATTTTATACACGTCGATGATGTTGTATCAGCGAACATATGGTGTATGGAAAACACAAACAAGCTAGATAAATTGTGGTATGATGTTGGCTACGGGGATACTTGTAATTTAAACGATATCAGAGCAGTGGTGGATAGATACCATGAAGTGGAATGGCAAAGAGCCCCGGAAAGGCAAGGAGATGTTAAACATACAGAAATTGGCGCACAAAGATTACAAGTGACAGGGTGGGAACCCAGAGTGGATTTAGAATCCGGTTTAAAAAACTGTTTTAAATCAAAATAATTCACTTTATTCCTTGACAAATGGCGAATAAAGGGTTATAATATAGATACAAAGGAGATAATTATGCATTTATCAAATCAAGCAATCGGCGCAGTAATGATGGCGCTACAAAAATCATTGATGGAACAAATCGACATTGTTCCGGTCCTTCAAGGGTTTGTCTTAACAGATTCGGAAGAGGGGCTGGTGATTGAGAATCCCCCCATTTTAGAGTTTACAGAAGACAATACTGAAGAAAGTGATGCCAAGGTATAATTATCATTGCAAAAAATGCGATGAATACTTTGAAGTAGTTCATTCGATGACGGAAGTCCTGGAGCTTTGCATATCTTGCAGCTCACAGGATTTTTGTCGCATTCCCTCTATGCCGAATTATATAACAAAAATAAATAAAAAGTCGGATAAAAAGACGGGATCTTTGGTTGAGGAATTTATTGAAAAAAATAGAAAATCAGTGAAAGAAGAAAAAGAAAATCTTAGAAAACAGGAATATAAAAAATGATTCTTACATTGATGATTACGATATTGGTTTTAGTATTATCTTTAGCGGCTAATCTCGGTCTGCTTTGGTTTTGTTACAAATCTATACAACAAATCAGAATATATGATGATGAATTGACAGAAACTGTAGAAGTAATTAGAAATTTTAATGCACACCTTAAAGGTGTTTACGAAATGGAAATGTTTTATGGAGACGAGACTTTACGCCACCTATTAAGACATGCCAGCGATATTATTCAAGTTTTTGATTCATATGATCTACATTCTGATGTGGAACAGGAACAAGTGTATGACAGTTACGAAGAAGCGCAGACGAATTAGAAGAAGTAAAAATTCAAAAAATTATTTTACAAAAGTTCACGAAAATGCAATCATAGAATATAACGACCCAAATACAACCTTCAAGAGAAGAGACGAACTTTATTCAACACTTCTTCAGCCAACTTTTGATCAAATGGTTGATAAAATTGTTTTTACTTACAAATTTACTAGTTTACCAAATATTGATGTTTTAAGAGAAGATTGCAAAGTCTGGATTGTTACCGTACTTTGCAAGTTCGATCCAAGCAAGGGCTTTAAGGCATTTTCTTATTTTTCTGTAATAATAAAAAACTGGTTCATACAGGAATCGAAAAAGAACAAAAAGAAGAATAAAAGAGAAGTCGACCTGTCAGAAATTCCAAAAGAGTTGGAATTAAGGCATATATCTGTTAAAAACGAATATGATTCAAATAGGGAAAAGGAAGAATTCTGGTCATTTTTGTGGGAAGAAATTCAAACATGGGATACGGACAAGCTCAAAGATAATGAGAAAAAAGTCATTGAGGCAATAAAAATCTTATTAGAATCGCCAGATGATATAGAAATTTTTAATAAGAAGGCTATTTATTTGTACATGCGGGAAATTACGGGATTAAACACAAAGCAGATTGTAAATTCTTTAAATAAAATGCGAAAAAGATATAAGATTTTCAAGAACAAGTGGGACCGAGGGGATGTATGAAATATGAAAGACATAAACAAAATAATCAATGAGGCGATAAAAAACATTAGAAACGACCGCGATATAACTCGCCGCCTTTTAGACGATGTTGTTGTTTATTTAAGCAAAAGTGAAGAGAGACATAGAGAAGTTGGCATGACCGCCGCTAAGTATGTAGAAACCCTCCAGCGATCAAATGAGCAATTGGTTAAGATTTCCGCTCTTTTGAAAAAAACAGAAGAAAAACAAACCGGCTTGACGGCAGACGACAAGAGGGATATTTTCGATATGTTGCAGGAGGAACCTGAGAGTGCCCGACAACAAGACAGCTGAAGCTAATGCCAGATTAATAGAAAACTATGAAAAACCCGGTGTAAAAAACGATTGGCAACCACCAGATAATCGCCCAACCAGCGACACCCTGCGAGGTGCATCAACTTCACAAGTTACTGGCCAGGCGGTTGAGCACCTAATTCGGCAAGAGCAGAGATACCTCCCATACAACAACAATAGGACTCAGTTGGTAATGGAAGCCACGGAAGACTCTATTTCTGAGTTCGAAAAATTGCAATATGTCTTATCCCGCCCCACAAATCCAAATAACGAGGCAATTAATTTAACAAAGGTAAAGACTAGATGTGCTGAATCTCGCACATTGTTCTTCCCAAATCACTTGACTCAACCAGATGGATATACGAAAACAATTTGCAAAGACTTACTGCCGTTCGCGATAACCACATCCGAAGAGGGCATCAAGTCCGGCAACGAATACGACACTCAATTTACGAGCGATACTCAAGAAAAAATAACATTATTAAGAATGAAGAATGAAGGTGCACCCCTTCCCGATACACTGAATCTCAGCGGCGGGGCAAGATCTTCCTATATCGGCGGCACCACGACAACAAAATTGCCACCCACTGAACAATCTATCGGGACCATTAATCGCTTCAGTCGCGGAACTGAATTTGGATTACAAACAGAGCCAACTGGGCTAGCGCAAGAGGTAATCGATCAAAAATTGTGGTCTCCTAAATTTAATCCCATAGCAACACCAGATAAACAGATATATTTCACTGCTGCATTTGGGTACTACAGGGATAAACCAAAATTTGCAAGGGCACGTTTCCATAAAGGTGTGGATCTTATCAGAAAGGCTGGTCTTCCAATTGTGTCGGTTGATCATGGCATCGTAAAAAGAGTCGTTCCACCGAATCCAGACAACTCAAAAAAATTGTGCATCGTAGTAATAAATCACAGCAAAAGGATCTTTGAGGATTTAGATAATGCAATTTCCGATGCTGAAGCCCAAGGGGAGCCAAAATCTAATGATGTGTCCCTCCGCCAAAATGAAGAAAAAATTTATAATATAACTACAACTTATATGCACATGTTTAAGCTAGACGAAAGAATAAAAAAAGGATACAAGATTAAAGCAGGAGAAATAATCGGATTCGCAGGCGGAAACCCAGGCTGGCCAGGTGCTGGCGGCACAACCGGTGCCCATTTGCATTTTGAAGTTGCGATAACGGCAAAGAACAAAAAAAGTCCAAATGGAAAATTCAAGGGAGAGACCACTCTCAGTGATATGGGACACCAGAAAGCAGGCATACCGCAAGTTGATCCTACATTTTTTAAGTATCCTCAGATTGCTGCTATTACCAAAGAGCAAAAAGAGCAGTACACGAAAAGTACACCCACTACATCGCCAAAGAAATAATAAAATGACACAAAAATTAATACCACTACAGGATTCAAAATATACGAATATATCCGCTCAAGCTTTTTGGAACCAGTCGCAGAAAAATATATATTTTCGAGAAAATGAATTATCTGGCATCGCAGGCAGCCATACACCGCGCCCACTGCCGACATATAACCACATAAAAGATTGTCAGGTGCGGAACCACGGAGCATCTTCAATTACTCTAGGAAAAGATGCCCCAAGGGGTCCTGGCACTGGATATAGTGCCCTCGGAACACCATCGTCTTGCATTTCTCTCAAAGTCGGACCAATGACAGGTATACCAGAAGTTTCCCTAAATGACGAGATCTATGCAAATGATTCTCCAGAATATGATGCTGGGATGATAAATATATCAGAAACAACCGATATGACCGAGAATTTCAACTTACCAGTGGGGAGCAACCAACCTTTTAAGGCCAAGTCCGGAATAATATTACAGGCTGATGGTTGTGCCATCAAGGGAAAAGCCGGTGTAACCATCACTACTTCAAAATTTGGAGAGAGATTCTCAAAAGGCGGAAAGACCGTATCTGGCTCGGGAATTGAGCTAATCTCCGGATTAAATTTAAAAGATATACAACCTTTCGTCAAGGGAGATAATGTAGAAGAGTGTTTGAACACCATTATAGGCCGAATAAATGATATTAATAAAGCAATTATGGATCTTTCATCGGCAAATATTCAAATGTGCACTGTTCTGCTGGCCCATAGGCACACGGTAGCTCCCGATCCCTTGGGATTAGTAGCACAGCCATCAATGGAGTTGCAATTAAGTTTACCACTTACAATAGCAGATAATACCGTCACTGGGATAATGAATACGACTTCTAATATGCTTAATTCTATTCTTGATCAAATCACCTATTTATCTTCTATAGGAAATTCATCAATTAGTAGTGATTTAAACAGGACAAACTAATGAATAATGAAGGAATAAACTTTCCCCAAGCTCCACAGGATTGGACCAAAGCGATAAGAAATAAAATTTATTATAGTTCTGCCATAAAATCTTATGTATCCGTCGTCGAATCTGATCAAGAGATAATTCCACAGGAACAATTGGCAACTAAATCTGGAAAATATTATGCCCCATTTGTGGAAAATGTCCTTAAGCAGTTAAATTTAGATGATAAAAAGATAGATTCCCTAATTGGAAAGGTAAAGTTGATATCCCACTTTATCGACCCGGCTCCTCTTGTAAAGGAAAAACTTTATTTGGCGATCGCCTCTATAGAATTAGAAGGGTTGGATAAAAGAGAGGAGCCAGAACTAGAAAATTCCGCTATGAATATTTATAGCTCTGCTACCTTTTTCGATAAAATAGAAAAAATAGCAGAAAGATTCAAGGATTATCAACAGCAATATATTAGTGACATATACAAAAACACTGGAAAAACTTATGCTAAGTTAGATTTCTTAAAAGAGTCGGATAATCTATATAAATTTAGAACGAATTTTATCGATCTACTAGATGCAAATACGGTCAGCATAAGTAATTTTAAGCACATAGAAATATCATTTGTGCAACAGAACAGAGTTGGAAAAGTCGCACTAATAAACGAGAATATTCGCAAAGAAATAAAAATTCTCTTAGAGGATTTCAGTACCGAGTATCCGCAAAATAGATCGCAAACAATGTCTTTCATATATAATTTGCCAGAATTATCGGAAGCGGTTAAATCAAATAATAATGATTACAAATCTATAGTAGAAGACTATTTCTTGCCTGAAATATCACAAAGCCAACAAAAAAGAAGAAGTGATAATATAATTGAAAGATCTAATTCTAAAAAATTCTCTATAGCTACTAAAAATTCCGATGTTTCGAAAGACTTTGCTTCTTTAAAACAGATTTCACAAAAATCAGTAGAATTATTAAAAAAAGAAATTTTAACTAGTGTACAAACAACTCCCTGTATGACTCCCGCCGAACGCCATCGCCGTAATCGCCAGTTGGAGAGAGAAGGAGAGAAAAATGCAAACTTTGCAAAACAGCTGCAGCTACCTGTTGGAGATGCATTCTTCTCAAGCTTACCAGAAGTATTAGAAAAAATAGCAAAGAACCAGGGAGAAGCAGCCCTAAAGTCTCTTGGAAGAGATTTATTGAACAGGCTTGGAGTGTGTGGTCTCGGAGAATTATCTTCACTAATGGTGAATACAGTGTTCGCTTATATTAACGAGCAGGAATATAGCGACGAATTGTCTAAATGCGCAATGAAAAACTTGGATAATGATAAAGTTTCTAAAGTGTGGTCGGAAATACAAAGATTTGGAAAAAATACAGAAATTTTAGAAAAATATAGGAAGTTTGTTGGCGACACTATTCCGCCATGGAAAGCAAATGGCTATACTCCGCCTGATTATTTTAAAGATCTAAATACGGATGATCCAATAATAGAGAAGTATACATTAGGCTTAAAAACCTCACAAGAAGATACCGATATTGATTTCCGTTTCTCTGCTTTTAAGGATTCGATAGCACTGTCAGTGAATGGTGAAGATCTCTTAAATATATTGGTCAATACATTCCCAGACGAGATGGGTTGGCTTTCTTTTTTTACTGACCTAACTAAAGGAATTTTAAAAAAATGTACTGTAGAAAAGCCGAATGCAGCTCTTTTTGCCGGGGGTAACTGGTGTGATAAGAGAGTTAGCCTTCCCGCTCTACCATCTATTCCGTCCTCACCCGCCGCGTTCTCTTTCAAACCTTCCATAATCGTTAATATATTAGCCGACGAAATAAAGAACATCATTATTAGTCTGGCCGTGAAAACAATAATCGGAACTATGAGACAGATGTTTGCAATTATTTCCGCCGGAATTTCTGGTGATGGAGACTTCTTCAAGGGCAATCAACATATACCAGACCTATTCCAATCAGACGACGATATGCAGAATGCAATTTTAGAAAATTGCGAGGAAAATCCAACAAACCACAGGACAATAAATGATACAGTGCGAACAATACTGGAAGAACAACATCCAGAATTAGCCGCTGTAAATACCTTGAGTAATGAAGACATTGACAAATTTCTTAAAGACTCATCTGTTTCGCTTGGGTATTACGAGAAAATAAAGTTGTATAAAGGCACCTCAAGTGAGGTAACATACGAAAAGGCAATAGGGTTAGTTGAAAATACAAATTTAAAAAATTATCTAAAAAATTATTCAGATGTTGAAGATTTATTTTTGGAAATAGGGAGGCTATTAAATGTGGACAAAATGGAGAAAGATTATTTTAATTCCCTATATGAAAGCCAGAACGCAACCTCATTCTGTGCCCCGGAAGAAAATATACTAGATAATGCATATTATAGAAACAAGCCTGGAATCTCCCAGGAGCAAATAGACGAAATGAAGAATACCCTAAAGGATATCCAAAAAGATAAAATTTGTTTAGCAGCCGAAGTAGTTGGAAATCCAGCCGGGTCAATATTGGGAAGATTATTTAGTATCCTGAAGGATAAAAATGGTCCAGTTTATGGCAGAGTGGCAGACCAAATAAGTCAATTTTTTGAACCAGTTCTGGAAAACCAAGTTGACACAATAAGCACGGTTTATAGGGAAGATATTTTTGGAAATGCCGGATTTTTAGATTTAGTTTTAAATATTAATGGAGAAGGATCCAACAAAAATAAACTATTTTCATTTTTTAATAAGTCGAGTGACGAAGAAGAGTCGGGCACCGCACTAAACCAACAAAAAACCAACATAGAGTCGGAAACACAAAAATATAATCCAAAGTTAAACAGTGATTACAACCTGAAGTTAAACTCTCCCAAGGCTGTGAAATATCTTCAAGATAAGTCGGATATCATTATTAATTTAGACGGTAAAAAAATTCTAGAATATCCCTATATTTCAACAAACACCTATGAATATGGTGCCTCAATGATGGAAACATCGCTGGAGAGCACTCAAAAGACATTGGATAACTCGGACAATAAAAAGGTTATTAAAAACTTTCTAACAAAAGTATTGTCTACACACATTAGCAGCTATAACGAAGATATAAAAACAATAATTACAGACGATGCCCGAACATATTCTTATGAAAAATGGGAAAATATTTATAATTCTTTACAAGGCAGCGAAACTGCACTTAGTTCCCTACTGGATAAAGATGGAACCCTATCTAAGGCTAAAAATCTATATAAAAGCATCGAAAATGTGGATAAAACATCTTCATATGTTTTAGTAAATCCATACACCTCCAAAGAAAGTCTTGTAATATCTTATATCAGCTTTACCACACTTAGAAATATGATAATAGCGGAAATAATGTTGAAAAATCTTCCAATATTTGAATCTTTTTCCGTAGAATTATTTCCAGAATTCAAACTTCTTGGGGAATACATTTTTGAAAAGTTTTATGATACTATTTCCGAATTCACCACCGGCCCTGAAAGACTAAAAATATTGGAAAAAATGACCCAAATTAGCCTAACAGCGATCGACGAAGGAATTGTAGAGCCTCCTACTGAAAATATAAGAGGAAATATAGAAAATATAAATGCTGCAATTAGAGATTGGATCAACAATAATCGCAAAGATAGACCTTCTGCCCGAAAAAAGATAGAAGAAGACATGCTTGAAGTTGTGAAATATTTCGTTTTAAGCGACGCAAAACAATATATGTCTAGTTTGCAGGTTAAATTTGCAGCAATAGAATACAGAAATCTTCCTTTTGTGAACCAAAATAATTCTATATACAATTATATATTTAATTCCTCTTCTGTGTTGGGAGATATAAAGGATGTATTTGGCGATGTTTCATCCGTTGGCGAGATTTCAACTGGTTTAAAATTAGAAAGATATATAAACTTAAAATTGCCTGTTGATAAAAAATACCCACAAGGAGTTCAAAATCTGTCTTCTTTCAAGAAATATCTAAATGATAATCCCCTTATCGGAAAAATCAGTGACTTTTGGGAAAGTTGGAGCTTTGGCATAAGAATATCTTCAATTTATGATTTTTCAAAAAGCGGGGTCAGCGATTCTAGCATAGATTACACAACAAGAAATAGGGAAAAGGGATTTTTATTAGAAGCTGATGCAGAAACAGCATCAGCAGAAAAATATTTCCTATCTCCGCTTATTAAATACGAGCTTTTAATCGAAGACCAGTTAATTTCCAAAGAAATCCTAGATAAATATAACGATGTGTTGATGAAACAGAGACTTTCTAGGGAAGAAGAATTTTTAAAATTTTATTACCGCCCCATGAATATCGAAAATTT